>Ga0100395_1000963_pt1 | contig 21801 bp, 21 predicted proteins | sample CryGeymeta201519_FD_81542 | JGI IMG/M metagenome (GOLD analysis project Ga0100395, IMG submission 81542) | Groundwater microbial communities from Crystal Geyser aquifers in Utah, USA - Crystal Geyser metaG 2015-19 | ecosystem: Environmental > Aquatic > Deep subsurface > Groundwater | place: USA... | reverse complement strand
AGTTGATGAGCAAAGTGATATTATCCGTCTTTCAATAGATATTCCTTCTAAATATGTACGCCCCTTATCTTTAAGTTCAACCGTTCCAGAAGTAGGGGAAAGAATAATAGTATATGGCAGTCCATTAGGATTGGAAAAAACAGTAAGCGATGGAATTATCTCTGCTATAAGAGAAGTTCCTGCTTATGGCAAAGTTATTCAAATTACTGCTCCTGTATCACCTGGTTCAAGTGGTAGTCCGGTAATTAATATGAAGGGAGAGGTTATCGGAGTAGCTACTTTTCAAATGGTAGAAGGGCAGAACTTGAATTTTGCTATTCCTAGTGAAAGGATAGCGCGACTTAATTTAGCAGAAGAAAAGAAAAAATCTATTACCGAAGAATTATTTAAGCAGGAGAGTAAAACAAAAAAAGTAATTCCCGCTACTGATGAGGCAAAAATAAAAAGTGTTATAAACGAATTTTTTTCAGCAATAAATGATCAGCGCTGGAGTAAGGCAAAAAGTTGTTGTGTTTATGGCTCTGAAATATATTATATCGTTTGCCAAATGGAAGATGCTTACAATATTATATCTTCACATTCTAACATCATAATTATTGATGCTTATGCAGATATTTTGAATATATCTATTAATGGGAATTATAGCAAGGCTTATTGTTATGGCAATTTTTCAATAGCTATTTATGATGGTGATTATGAAAGTGATAGTAACTATTATTGTTATAATTTACAAAAAGTTAGTAATAGCTGGAAGTTATTAGAGATAGGGAATGCAAATTAAGGGGTTTAAAAAATGTTTATTTCTTTTTTAATGGAGAATCAAATTATCGGTATGTTAGTCGGTGTGGCAATATTAGCGTTTCTTTTATATTTATCCTATTATGATATGAATAAATATGATAGAAAAAAAGATTATAAGAAAGAAACTAAAAATGAATCTGACCTTGAAGTTAAATAATAACGTAAAGGGGGTTTAAAAAAAATGAAAGCATTTGAAAGAATTTTTCTTTATTCAGTATTAGCGATATTGGTGTTTTATGTGTTTTTGGTAGATAACAACGTTGAAAGCCAGGTGGCTATTCAGGAGGAAATCAGAGCAAGGAGTATAGTAATTGTGAATGATGCAGGGCGACCAGTCGTTGCGTTATCCGCTGATAAATACGGTAATGGAATAATGGGTGTTAACAACAAATCCGGCACTAATGTTGTTGGCATAGCAGTTTATGACGATAATGGAGGAGTAGTAATTAAAAACAAAGACGGCATTCCTGTTGCTGGCATGGTAGTTGTTAATGAATATAGTGGAGAAATAGGTATTTTAAATAAAGACGGCACTCTTCTTGCTGGCATGGGAGTTAATGAATATGGTGATGGGGGGCAATGGAAGTTTTCAACAAAGCTGGCAATATTGTTGTAGGCATGGGAGTTAATGAAGATGGGAATGGAGCAATACAAGTTTTTAATAAAGACGGTAAAGGGATTGGTAGCCTACCTTAGAACCACAAAAATACCAAAGTGATATTTCGATACATTGGTATTGACGACGACGAGAATAAAGAAGTAATAAATAATTTTAGTATCCTTTACAGGGTATTTAGAAAGATTAAGGGGGGGTATTAAGAAAATGAAAAGGGAATATTTTTTTGTAATATTATTTTTGATATTCGCTATGTTTTTAGTAGGATGTGCAGACACAACTCTAAGTACAATTAGAAATCCAGAATTATCCCAAATAAAATTTGGGAAAATTCTAGTCGTTGCTCCATTCTCGGATATAGGTTTGAGGAAACAAACTGAAAATAACTTTATTGCGAAGTTTAACTTATCAGGTATGAATGCAATTTCCAGCATACAGATAATTCCACCAGTAAAAGATTATAATGAGCAAGAGTTATTAAACATTTTAGAACAAAATAAGATAGACGGCATTTTGGTAGTAGGGTTGAAAGATTATTGGACTTCGCAGACATATGTTCCTAAAAGTTCATCATCACAAGGTACGGCATCATCATATGGAAACTCTCTTTATTATCGAAGTTATACACAAGAATATGGAGGGTATTATATTTCCAAACCTAATGTTAAATTTGAAATTCGCTTATTTGACAGCAAGTCAGGGCAAATCGCGTGGTTAGTAACATCGGTCACAAGAGGTAATGCATTCGCGGATTACAATACTTTAGCCAATTCACTGGCAAAAGAAGTGGTTAAAAGACTAATAGAAGAAAATATGCTTGCACTCACTATAACAGACAATAAAGGAGCTACCGCTGCGGCAACAAAAACTATAACCGTAACAGAGTCTCTTAATCAATCACCCATAGCAAGTTTTACTTCTAACTTCAGAATAGGAGCGGTGCCTCTGGAAATCTCCTTTAATGCTTCTAGTTCTTATGATCCTGATGGGAATATTATAAGTTATACATGGGATTTTAAAGATGGAAACACAGGAAGTGGGGAGACATTAAATCATACTTTTAGCTCTATCGGAAGTTATAAAGTTGAACTCACTGTAACAGATAATAAAGGAGCTACAGCTTCGGCAATAAAAACTATAATTGTAAAATCATAACTGTAACTGAGCCGGACTTTAAGAATTTTTATTATCTTGTAATATTATCTTGAATGACAAGGGATGTTCTAGGAATCGGGGGGGATATTTCTCCGGTTAAAAAGTCTATTGAAGTATTTAAAGGAGAAAGAAATTCTCTTCTCGAAAATTCAGAGTATGAAGAACAAAAAGTTGAGACTGGTAAAAAAGTAGAATCTTCAAGTTTCTTTTTCTGTCTGTTTAGTGAAGAATTGTATCAGGTGTTAAATGAATTAGCTGAAGTATTAAAAAAAGAAGAATTAGTTAAAACCCTAAAGGATTCTCGTGATTCTTTAGAAGGTATAGGTCTAATAAATATAGTTGGGGGCTATCAAAATAAACAATTTAAAGCTTATATGACGACTCAAATATCTGAAAAATTTTTGAATATATTTAAAGATATAGATCTAGTTAATCTTCAGTCAATTTCTATGCTGCCTAAAAATACTTTCTTCTATTTTGGTGGTATATTGCCCCTTAGCTGGGAAGAAATAAAGGAAGATTTTATAAACGAGAATCTTCAACCTGATTTAGAAAAAAATATTGAACAAGTTCAGAATAAAACAGGAGTGGATATCGAAAAAGCTATTTATTCCTGGCCAGCGAAAGAATTTAGTATAGGACTTTTCGATATTTCCGCAATGTTTCCCAAGTTAGGGTTAATAGTTGGATATACTTCGGAAGATAAACTTACTCAAGACTTCTATCCTGTATTAGAAAAGTTTGCTCCTATGATGGGAGGGACATTAGTAGATAATCAATATGAGGGAATAAATTACAAAAGTCTATCTAATCCGATGTTTCCCCTAGGATATGGAATTGTAGGGGATAGATTTGTTTTATCCAGTGGAATAAATGATATTATAGATAGTCAAGGAGGAGATATGGCTACTTTGGATAAACTGGAAGCCATAAAGTATATGCTTTCTTTCCCTACAGTGTTCTCTTTATTATATATAGATATGGATTCTGTAACTGAAATTGTAAGTAAGTTTATGCAAATGGCAATACCAGAGGAACCGAACGAAGCAGAAAGAACGAATGGGAGTGAAGATTTAGAAGAAATATTAAATAATTTAAAAAATCTTAAAAATATTTTATTCTGGGCCGGGCTGGAAGAAGATCATACTTATGCCTGGTTTGAAATTAATTATAAATAGGAAAGCAGAAAAAGATAATAAAAAATCTCTAGGTTTTCAAAAAATTGGAATTTTGGAGGTTTATATGGTAATATATTTAACTACCCAGTTTATAGACAATATTGCATTCCCTAGGTGATATAATTATTATTGATTTGTTTTAGGAGATAAGCCAAATGGAAGATATAGATAGAACTAAAGAGCAGTTGATAAATGAATTGATAAAATTACGTAAAAAGATTGCTAAATTAGAAAGTGTAAAAATCAGCCACAAACTAGCCGAAAAGCAATTAGTAAAATCTGAGGCCGATAAGAGGATGTATCAGGATAAACTCTTTCGGGCTAAAAGCAGAGAGAAATATCTTTTAGATTCTTTTTAAAAATGTGCAGACAAACTCTCTAAAGTAGAGAACTATCTCTTGAAGACATACAGATAAGATTAGAGAGAGATTGCCAATAATTTTATTCTAAGGACGGAAAATAATAATGATGAGGGCTATTGGTATAGTAGGCTATAAAAAAAGTGGTAAAACTACCTTACTTTTAAAATTAGCTAAAGAATTAATTGGCAGGGGTTATCAGGTTGCCGCCATAAAACATATATCCGGAGATATTGATATTGCTAATTCGGATACTACAAAATACAAAGAATATCTTTCTCAGGTAGCAGCAATCACCACCAAAGAATCAATACTTTATTTAGAAGGAAAAAGTAATTTAGAAGAGATATTAAAATTTTTAGATGCAGATATAATTTTAATAGAGGGTTTTAAGAATGAAAAGACTTTTCCTAAGATTGTATGTTTAAGAAAAGAAAATGAAAAAACTGAACTATTTGACGGATTACAACTAGGTACTGCTAGTGTTTTTCCGCCAAACACAAGTTATGACTTTTCTACTTTTAATATTTTAAAAATTGAAGACATCAAAAAGATGACTGATCTAGTGATTGAGAAATCTTTTAAGTTACCTAATTTAAACTGCGGTGCTTGTGGGCATCAGGACTGTTATGGATTAGCTCAAGAAATTGTTAAGGGAAATAGAACCATAGATGATTGTCCTTCTTTAGAACCTTCAACTTTAGTGAAGGTAAATGGAAAGATAATCTCTATGAATCCTTTTATAGCTAAAATAGTAAAAAATACTATTATTGGGCTTCTCTCTACCCTAAAAGGTTTTACCAAAGGGGATATAGAGATAAAAATAAAACAAAAATAAAAATAGTATATAGTATCGAGTATATAGTATCTCGCAAAGAAGAAGTCAGAAGTCAGAAGCCAGAAGCCAGAAGAAAGAAGAAAGAAGAAAAGATAGATTCCTGCTTCCGCAGGAATGACAGGGATTTGCAGGAATGACAGGGATTTGATTTATCAAACTCGTAATAAGTGTTTAATTAAAAATTAATATTAAATTAGTAAAACAGAGTATTTTATGCTATACGTTACCCGTTAAACGTTATAAATAAATAATTATTTTATGGAGGTGAATCTTTATTGTCGGTAGTTTTGACTAAACCAAAAGCAAATAATAAAGAAAAGGTTAAAGAAGAAAAAATATATGATGTAATTATAATTGGAGGAGGCGCTGCTGGTTTAACTGCAGGGATTTATCTTGCTCGAGCTCGAATGGATACTTTATTAATTGAAAAGATGAGTCCAGGTGGGCAAGCAATTCTTACTGAGATTATTGAAAATTATCCCGGCTTCCCTCACGGTATAGCAGGGCCAGAATTGATGCAAAAGATAGAAGAACAAGCTGTGCGATTCGGTCTAAAGATAGAATACGGTGAAGTGCTAAAAGTAGAAATAAAAGAAGAAAAGCAAGATAAGATAAAAATAGTAAAAACTGATCATCAAGAATATAAGACTCTGGCAATTATTCTTGCTTCTGGAGCAGAAGCCAGAAAATTAGGAGTACCAGGAGAAGAAAAGTTAATCGGAAGAGGAATTTCTTATTGTGCTACCTGTGATGCTCCTTTTTTTCAAAACCAGAAGGTGGTAGTGGTTGGAGGAGGAGATACTGCCATTGAAGAGTCTTTATATTTAAGCAAATTTGCCCGAGAGATAACCATCATCCATCGCCGAGATAGATTGAGAGCAACCAAGATATTACAGGAAAGAATTTTTTCTAATAAGAAGATAAATATTGCCTGGGATTCAATAGTGGTAAAAATATTGGGTCAGGAAAAAGTAGAAGGTGTGTTAATTAAAAATATTAAAACCGGACAGGAAAGAGGAATTTCCAGTCAGGGTGTTTTTATGTTTGTAGGGTATTTACCCAATACTAAATTTTTAGAAGGGATAATAAAATTAGATGATAGAGGTTATATTGTAACTGATGATAATATGATGAGTTCACATGAAGGCATCTATGCCTGTGGAGATGTGCGAAAAAAAATCTTAAGACAGGTGGTTACTGCCTGTGGAGAAGGAGCTACCGCGGCCTTTGCCGCTGAAAAGTATATCGAAGAGTTAAAAGGAGTTTCTTATAAATAAGAGAGAAGAAAGGATAAAATAGAAGAATGGAATTAGGATTATCCTCATTTTTATTTGAAGATTGTAAATTAGAATCAAAATTACCTCTGCTTAAAGAAGCAGGAATAAAATATATTGAAGTAAAACCAAAAGAAAGACACTTTGATTTTCAAGATCCAAAATATCTCGATGGAATGGCGAAAGAGTTTAAAAAGTATGGAATAAAAGCGAAATCAATGCATATGCCGACCAATAGTGTAGATATTTCCTTAATTGAGGAATATGATCGAGTATGGTCTGTCCGAGAAGTAGAAAAAGCAGTTCTTGCCCTACTAAGATTGGAAGGAGAAATAATAGTAATTCATCCTGGAAGTAAGATAGAAGATGAAAAAATGAGGAAGAAACGTCGAGAAAAGAGTGAGCAAAGCTTAGAGGAGATATTAGAGTTTTGTGAACACTGGGGAATTAAGATTGCCCTGGAAAATACTTTGCCCGGTAAAACTGGTGATAGTATACTTGAGATTTTAGAGATAGTAAAGAAGTTTAATTCTAAAAATTTAGGAGTTTGTTTAGATACCGGTCATTGTCATATAACTTCATCTCTTTATGGACATAATGATGTACCTGCGTGCCTTAATGATATAAATAATTATTTATATCATTTACATATCCACGATAATTTCGGAAAAAGCGATGACCATTATTTACCCTTTGAGGGAAGTATAGATTGGGAAAGATTTGTAAAGAACTTAAAAGAGATTGATTATAAAGGAGTATTTATGTTTGAATTAAGAAATACAGGAAATACTGCAGAAATGCTCCAAAAAGTTAAAGATATATATCTAAAATTATATCGATGGGATAAAAATGACTGAAAAAAAAGGGAATCTTTATTGGTTACGAAGAACATTACCTGACCAAAGGGTTTTAGATCGAATGGATGCATTATTAGAAGGTCTAAATTTACATACAGTTTGTGATAGTGCCTTATGCCCTAATCGAGGTGAGTGTTTTAAAAGCGGGACTGCTACCTTTATGATATTGGGGGATATTTGTACACGTAATTGTAGATTTTGCGCCGTAAAAAAAGGAAAACCTCTCCCCTTAGATCCAGAAGAACCTTATCATATTGCCCAAGCTGCCAAACATTTACAGCTTAAACATATTGTAGTTACTTCCGTAACTAGAGATGACCTCCCGGATGGTGGGGCGGAACACTTTGCGGAGACTATTATAGAAATTAAGAAACAACTCCCTAAAAGCACAATAGAGGTATTAGTACCTGATTTTAAAGGTTCCTGGGAGGCTCTTCAAAGAGTAATAGATGCTCAACCAGAAGTTATAAATCATAATATCGAAACAGTTAATCGTTTATATAGACTAGTTAGACCCAAGGCTATTTATAAACGTTCTTTGGAATTATTAAGACAGGTTAAAATTCGAGATAAGAATATTATTTCTAAATCAGGGATTATGGTAGGTCTAGGAGAAGAGGAGGAAGAGATTATCCAGGTGATGAAAGATTTAAGGGAGGTGGATGGTGATATTTTAACTATAGGTCAGTATTTAAGGCCTTCTCCTCTTCATTTAAGGGTACAGAATTATATTCATCCAGATAAGTTTGAAGAATATCAGAAGATAGGAATGTCTTTAGGCTTTAAATACGTGGCTTCTGCTCCTTTAGTACGCAGTTCCTATCATGCGGGGGAAATTTTAAAAGACATATTAATTAAATATAAAAATTTATAGTTAATTTCTTTGATATATTTAAGTATATCTGATAAAATTAAAATCAATAATTAAATAAAGAATTGATTTATTATAAAAAATTTAAAAAGACAAAATATTCAAGGGTAATATTTACACCTCTTGCTTGATGAGAAGAAAAAGGTTGAGATATAAATAAAAGGGATTTCAAGGGGAAAGGATTTCCCCTTGAATATCTTGTAAAAATTGATCAAGAATAAGGAGGACAGCTTTTCATGACCAAGTATGACATAAATAAGGTAAGAAATATTGCTTTGGTAGGACACGGTGATTCTGGTAAAACTTCACTTGTTGAGGCTATGCTTTATGACTCAGGAATGATTAACAGATTAGGAAATATCGGGCAAGGTAATACTACTACTGATTATGATCCTAGAGAAATAAAAAAGGGAATAACTATCAATTCATCTTTGGCTTATTTAAATTGGAAAGATTTATTAATAAATATTATAGATACCCCCGGTTACCTTGACTTTATTACCGATACCCAATCAAGTCTTAGAATTATAGATAATGCCATAGTAGTAATATGTGGAGTATCAGGAGTAGAAGTACAGACTGAGAAAGTATGGGATTTTGCCAACAAATATAAACTTCCCCGAGTAATTTTTATTAATAAAATGGAGCGGGAAAGAGCAGATTTTTATCGAATAAAAGATATGATTAACAAAGTTTTTGGATCATCCGTCATTTCAGTACAGTTGCCTATTGGTCAGGAAGAGAACTTCAAAGGCATAGTTGATTTAATAAAGATGAAAGCCATTATTTATAAAAAATCAGGAGAGGGCAAGCCAATCTTTGAAGAACAAGAAATTTCACCAGATATTAAAGAACAGGCAGAATCTTATCGTAAAGAATTAATAGAAGCAGTAGTAGAATTTGATGATGAGCTTTTAATGAAATATTTAAATGGAGAGACTTTAACTAATGAGGAGATTAATTCTTGTTTAAAACAGAGAATAAAAGAAAGAAAAATTATTCCCATTCTTTGTGGTTCAGCTACTATGAATTTAGGAATAGAGCTTCTGATTGATTTTATAGCTGAATATCTTCCTTCCCCATTGGATATGCCTCCGATTGCCGCCAAGAATATAAAAACTTCTTCTGAAGAAATGATAAAAAATTCTCTTGATTCCCCCTTTTCTGCTTTTGTTTTTAAGACTGTAGCAGATCCTTATGTAGGGAATTTAACTTATTTTAGAGTATATTCAGGAAAATTAAATGAAGATTCGAATGTTTACAATTCTTCAAAAGGTGAAGATAGTAAAGTAGGGAAAATTTATAAAATGCAGGGCAAGAATCAACAGTTTATTTCTGAAATTTGTGCAGGAGATATAGCTGCTGTAGCAAAACTTAAAAATACTACTACTGGTGATACTCTCTGCGCAAAAGATTATCCTGTATTATTTGAAAAAATAGTATATCCTGAACCGATAATGTCACTGGCAATTTATCCTAAAACTAAAGGAGATGAGGATAAATTAAGTATTGCAATAAGTCGGATCATTGATGAGGACCCCACAGTTAAAGTTTATAGAGACGAAAATACCGGGGAAACTATAATGACTGGTATGGGGGAATCCCATCTGGAAGTAATAATTGACACTATGGAAAGTAAGTTTGGAGTAGAAGTTGAGAAAAGTACTCCTAAGGTAGGCTATAAAGAGACTATTCGAAAAAAAGTTCAGGTAGAAGGAAAATACAAAAAACAATCTGGTGGTAGAGGTCAATATGGACATTGTTGGTTAGAGCTTGAACCTAAAGGTAGGGGAGAAGGTTTTGAGTTTGCAGACAAAATAGTTGGTGGAGTAATTCCACGTCAATATCGTTCTGCAGTGGAAAAAGGAGTGATTGAAGCAATGGAAAAAGGAGTGCTGGCAGGATATCCTACCGTAGATATGAAGGCTGCAGTTTATGATGGCAGCTATCATCCAGTGGATTCTTCAGAAATGGCTTTTAAGGTAGCAGGTTCAATGGCTTTTAAAAAAGGAGCAGCACAAGCTAACCCTATATTATTAGAACCCATTATGGATATTGAAGTAATAGTGCCCAAAGAATATATGGGAGATATAATTGGTGATTTAAATAGTAAAAGAGGAAAGATAATGGGTATGGAAGAATCATCAACCGAAAAACAGGTTATTAAAGCTAAGATTCCTCAGGCGGAAATATTCAAGTATGCTATTGACTTAAGATCAATTACTCAGGGGAGAGGAACTTTTACGGTGAAATTTTCCCATTATGAAGAGGTTCCAGCTAATATTGTACAGGAAATAATTGCTAAAGCCAAAAAAGAAGAGGAAGATAAAAAATAATTTCTTAAAAAAATTTAAAAAATATTTTTAAAAAAGAAGGATTTTTAAATTAGATATAGAATATATTATATAAAGATAAAATTATTTATCGGTTTATACTAAAAAAATATTATAAAAAAAGGGGAGGTGTAATAATATGGCAGATTTAGCTTGGTATTGGTGGGCAGCAATTATTGGAGCGATAGCATATTTGATATGGTATTTTGCAGGAGCATAGAATAAAATATAAATTAAAATTAAATTACTACTAAAAATTATAAGAAACGTTTCTATAGGTGCAGGGTGATACAAATTGTCCTGCACTTTATTTATTAAAAAAGAGGAAATTATATTTTTTTTAGACATTGTCGTATAAAATAATAAATATTATTACCCCAATAAATAAAGTGATTAATTTGAAATTTCAGAAAAATAAAAAATACATTTTATCAATTTTACTTTTAATCCGGAGTATGGGAAAAGAGAAGCCGAATTGAATATCGAAATCAGGGGAGGTTTTATAGATATTGAAGTAGTTCCTTTACTATTACTATAATCATAATTAATAAGTAATTCAAAATGTTGACTTTTATGTTTTTATAAATTATACTTAAAACGGACTGAATTAGAAAAAGACAGAAAACTCACCTTCAAGTTTTGTAAGCGAAAATTAGATTAAAAAACTTGATTTAAGATTTAAGTGTAGTTTACAACGTTTAGCAAGCGTTAATTGTTTAATAAGAGTAGATTATATGGGGCTGTAGCGCAGTTGGGAGCGCGCCTCCTTGGCGTGGAGGAGGTCGCGGGTTCGATCCCCGCCAGCTCCACCAAATTATAATATCTACTAAAAAAGGGTGGTACCACGGGAAATCTCGTCCCTAGTAATTTGATTAATTGCTTGAGGCGGGATTTTTATTTTTAAGGAGGAATATTCAAAAATGGAAGATAAATATAATTTTATCGAAGTTGAAGAAAAATGGCAGGAATATTGGAAGAAAAATAATTTTTTTAAATCTTATCTAGATTCTAAAAAACAAAAATATTATGTTTTAGAAATGTTTCCTTATCCTTCAGGAGAACCTCATATGGGGCACGTAAAAAATTATGTTATTGGTGATGTAGTAGCTAGATATAAACATTCTCAAGGATATAATATTTTACACCCTATGGGTTGGGATGCTTTTGGTTTACCCGCGGAGAATGCGGCTATTCAACATAAAATTCACCCTTCAATTTGGACTAAAAATAATATTCAAAAAATGAAAAATACCCTCACAAAGATGGGTATTAGTTATGATTGGGATAGAGAAATATCAACCTGTAAACCAGATTACTATAAATGGACCCAGTGGATATTTTTACAGTTATATAAAAATGGATTAGCTTACAAGAAGAAAGGAGTAGTAAACTGGTGTCCTTCTTGCTCTACCGTATTAGCTAATGAACAAGTAGTAGAGGGAAAATGTGAAAGATGTGGGGCTGAAGTTACCAAAAAAGAGTTACCTCAATGGTTTTTCAAGATTACGGAATATGCTCAGAGCTTGCTTGATGATATGGAATGTTTAGAAGAATGGCCCGAGAGAGTGTTGACTATGCAGAAAAATTGGATAGGTAGAAGTGAAGGAGCCAGGATTGAATTTCCCATAAAAGGAGGAAATAAAACGATACCAATTTTTACCACTCGACCAGATACCCTCTATGGAGCAACTTATTTTCTGTTAGCCCCCGAACATCCTTTGGTAGAAGAGATAATAATAGACTCACCTTATAAAGATGAAGTTCAAAGTTTTATTAAAGAAGTAAGTAAAGAAAGTACGATAGAAAGAATATCAACTACTTTAGAAAAAAGAGGATGTTTTACTGGTAAATATGTAATAAATCCTATAAATAGTGAAGAAATTCCTATTTGGGTTGCAAATTATGTATTAATGGAGTATGGAACCGGTGCTGTAATGGCAGTCCCGGCTCATGATCAAAGGGATTTTGAATTTGCTAAAAAATACAACCTTCCTATAAGGATAGTTATTCAGCCAAAAGACCAAGAAGTTTTCTTTAACACCTTGGAGGCTGCCTTTGATGAAGAGGGCATCATGGTTAATTCTGGTCAATTTAACGGTTTACCCAGTGCTAAGGCATTAGAAAATATAATTGACCATTTGATTAAAAAGGGTTATGGAAAGAAAGAAGTCAATTATAGGTTAAGAGATTGGCTTATTTCTCGGCAGCGTTATTGGGGAGCACCGATACCCATAATTTATTGTCCTGATTGTGGAATGTTCCCTGTCCCCGAAGAAGACTTACCCGTTTTACTCCCAGAAAATGTTGATTTTAGACCAACTGGAATGTCTCCCTTAGAAAGGAGCAAAGAATTTGTAAATACGATTTGTCCTAAATGTGGCAAAAAAGCCAAGAGAGAAACAGATACTATGGATACTTTTGTCTGTTCTTCTTGGTATTACCTTAGATATTGTTCTCCTCAGTGTGATACTGCTCCTTTTAATACTCAGGAATTAAAATATTGGATGCCGGTAGATCAATATATCGGTGGGGTAGAGCATGCAATATTACATCTATTATATTCTCGGTTTTTTACTAAAGCTTTATATGATCTGAAATATGTTAATTTTAAAGAACCGTTTAAAAGACTCTTTACCCAGGGAATGGTTTGCAAAGATGGTGCAGCAATGTCTAAATCCAAAGGTAATGTGGTTACTCCAGGAGAAATATTTTCTAAATTTGGTATTGATGCTACCAGGGTAATGATACTATTTGCTAGTCCTCCAGAAGTAGATATGGAATGGACTGATAAAGGAATGGAAGGGGCATCTCGATTTTTGAATCGGGTTTGGCGCTTAATTTATAATAATTTAGATTATTTTAAAAAGGTGAGAAACAAGGAAGAAGTTTTCTTGGAAGATATAAGTGATGAAGCTAAAAAAATAAGACAAAAAACTCATCAAACCATTAAAAAAGTTACTGAAGATATAGAAGAAAGATTTCATTTCAATACTGCCATTAGTGCAATCATGGAGTTAACCAATGAGGTATATAAGTTTCAGTTGGAAGAAAAAGGTGGCAAAGAAGGAGATGTTTTTGTTTTAAGAAAGGCATTAGAAATAATAATTAGGCTTTTAGGTCCGATCGCTCCTCATTTTTCAGAAGAGCTATGGCAAGAGATGGGAAATAAAGAAAGTATTTATATGCAGCCTTGGCCCAAGTATGATGATATATTATTAGAGGAAGAGGAGAAAATAATTGTAGTTCAGGTAAATGGAAAATTAAGAGGAAAATTAACAGTTCCTGCATCTTACGATGATGAAAGGATAGAAAGGGAAGCGCTCTCTATACCAAAAATTCAAGAAAAAATTGAAGGTAAAAAGATTATCAAGATTATCGCTGTTTCTGGGAAATTGGTAAATATTGTGGTAAAATAATAAACAAATATTAAAATAAATTGAATTCAGAATCCAGAATCCAGGAGCCAGAATAGGACCGTATTTTGTAAAGTGGATATTATATCACCTATATTCTGAATTCTGACTACTGACTCCTGAATTCTTAAATATTATAAAAAATTTTAAATTAAATAAAAAGGGAGGAAACATTATGGCTACTTTTAGTGACTTAAATAATTTTGTTGGTATTGGCAGGTTGACTCGAGATCCAGAATTGAGATATACACCGGCCGGGAAGGGGGTATGTAAATTTGGTATTGCTATAAATAGAACTTATAGAAATCAGGAAGGAAATAATGTAGATGAAGTTCTCTTTATAAATGTGACAACCTGGGGTAAACAGGCAGAAAATTGTTCCCAGTTTTTAAAAAAAGGCAGAAGAGTAGCTATAAATGGCGAACTAAGATCTAATAATTGGCAGGACAAAGAGGGGAATAAAAGAGTGTCTTTTGAGATTAATGCCAGAACGGTGCAGTTTTTAGATTTAATAAAAGATACCGGTATGGCCAAAGAAAGTTATCCTGCAGATAGTGAAGAGGGTATTCCCGAGGAAGTAGTGAACGAAGATGCTCCAGTAGCTCCAGTATCAGAAAACGATATTCCGTTTTAAATAAAATAGTATATAGTATGTAGTATATAGTATATAGTGAAGAAGAGAAAAGACAGAAGATAAGAGTCAGAAGAAATAGATTTTGCAATGTTCCTAAATATTATGCCAATATTATTATAGACAAAGAAAAAAAGAGATGTTATAATATCACTTACCAAGTAAAAGATAAGTGGGCGGGTAGCTCAGTTGGGAGAGCACTGGTTTTACACGCCAGGGGTCACAGGTTCAATCCCTGTTCCGCCTACCAATTTTTAATATAAATATAACGGGGTCGTAGTGCAGCTTGGTTTAACACGCCTGCCTGTCACGCAGGAGATCGCGAGTTCAAATCTCGTCGACCCCGCCATTTTTATTATATTTAAGGCGATTTAAAAACGCCGAGATAGCTCAGTTGGTAGAGCAGTGGACTGAAAATCCACGTGTGCCCAGTTCGATTCTGGGTCTCGGCACCATTTTTTTGTTTTTGCGGAAATAGCTCAGCGGTAGAGCATCGCCTTGCCAAGGCGAGGGTCGCGGGTTCAAATCCCGTTTTCCGCTCCATTTTATAAAAATTAATGAGGCGGCATCGCCAAGTGGGAAGGCAAAGGACTGCAAATCCTTCATCCTCGGTTCAAATCCGAGTGCCGCCTCCATTTAGCTTTTTATTCAGAAAGATTATTAATTGCCCTAAGTGGGCGGTTAGTTCAGAGGAAGAACGCTTGCTTGACACGCAAGAGGTCACTGGTTCAAGTCCAGTACTGCCCACCATTGTGAAATAAAGATAAAATTAGTAGGAAAAAGTAGGTTATTCTTTTATAAAAGAGAGTAGATATTAAAGCTGTGAATATCTATATAAATAGCTAACCGAATACCTTCCTATAAATATGACCTAACTTAAAAAAATTAAAAAAATGAGTAAGATTAGGCGGTTTATATCCGTTAAAATATTTTTAAGTGAGTTAAATTTATATATTTATATATTTTTAACTAAAAAAGGTGGAACCGCGAGATAGGCTTATTTAACTTCTCGTCCTTTTCAGATCAGGACGAGAAGTTTTTTTATTTAAATGAAGGAGGTAAATATTATGTCCAAAATTAAAGTTATTTTATTAGATGGTTCGGAAGTAGAATTGAATAAAGATGCAACTTTATATGATGCTGCTCTTAAAATAAGTCAAAAATTTGCTAAAGAAGCTATTGCTGGCATAGTAAATGGAGAAAAAAAGGATTTAAATTATACCTTGAAAAATAATGACCGAATTGAAATTTTAACTTTTACTTCCCCTGAAGGTAAAGAAATTTATTATCATAGTACTTCCCATATTATGGCTCAAGCGGTAAAAGAATTATTTCCTCAGGCTAAATTAGCCATTGGACCAGCCATTAAGGATGGTTTCTATTATGATTTTGATTTAGATCGTCCGTTTACTCCAGAAGATATGGTAGTTATTGAGAAAAAGATGGAAGAGATAATTGATAGAAATCTTCCTCTAAAAAGAATAGAAGTAAGTAGGGAAGAGGCTAATAAATTATTTAAAGAAAGAAAAGAGGATTATAAGTTAGAGCTTATTAGGGATTTACAAGATGATATGCTTACTTTATATCAGCAGGGAGATTATATTGATTTATGCAGAGGACCCCATATTGCTTCTACTGGGAAGATAAAAGTTTTCAAACTTTTAAGTATTGCCGGGGCCTATTGGAGAGGGAATGAAAAAAATAAAATGTTACAACGTATTTATGGGATTTCTTTTGATAAAAAATCCGAATTGGATAATTACTTGATATTGATTGAGGAAGCAAAAAAGAGAGACCATCGAAAATTGGGAAAAGAATTAGAATTATTCAGCATGCATGACGAAGGAGTTGGGTTCCCTTTCTTTCATCCTAAGGGAATGGTGTTAAGAAATATATTAGAGGATTATTGGAAAGAAGAACATTACAAGAGTGGCTATACAGAAGTTAAAACTCCGATTATCTTGAATAAATCCTTATGGATGAAATCTGGGCATTGGGATCATTATAAGGAGAATATGTATTTTACCAAGATAGATGAGGAAGATTATGCTATTAAACCAATGAATTGTCCTGGAGGAATTTTAATTTATAAATGCACCCTTCATAGCTACAGAGATTTACCGCTTAGAATGGGAGAGTTAGGGTTAGTGCATAGGCATGAATTATCCGGAGTGCTTCACGGACTATTCAGAGTAAGGTGTTTTACTCAAGATGATGCTCATATATTTATGACTCCAGAACAGATTAAGGATGAAATAAAAGGGGTAATTGATTTGACTGATCGGATATATAAGACCTTCGGCTTTTCCTATCATGTGGAATTAAGTACTAAACCAGAAAATGCTATGGGTTCTGATGAAATATGGGAAATGGCTACTAATAGTTTAGAAGAAGCCTTAATAGATAAGAAAATTAATTATGTCGTTAATGAGGGTAACGGGGCATTTTATGGTCCAAAGATAGATTTTCATTTAAAAGATTGTATCGGTAGAAGTTGGCAATGCGGGACTATACAGTTGGATTTTATTATGCCAGAAAAGTTTGACCTTTTCTTTATCAATAAAGAGGGAGATAAGGAAAAGCCAGTTATGTTGCACCGAACTATTTTAGGAAGTATAGAGAGATTTATGGGGATACTTATTGAAAATTTTGCGGGAGCATTTCCTTTGTGGTTGGCCCCTGTTCAGGTAAAGTTATTACCTATTGCGGATAGACATATTAAATATGGAAAAGATATAATAAAAAAATTAACCAAATATAATATAAGGGTGGAGTTGGATGAGGTTAATGATAAAATTGGTACCAAGATAAGAAAAACTGAGCTAGAAAAGATACCTTATATGTTAATATTTGGGGATAAAGAATTAGAGGAAGATCTCGTATCAGTAAGGAAAAGAGGAAAGGGAGATTTGGGAAGGATAAAGATAGCTAAATTTGTAAAAAATGTTTTAAAAGAAATTAAAGATAAAAAATTACCATAATATAAATTTTTAAAACCACATCGGTGGGTGTGATAGTGTATTGACTAAATATATAGAATATGTTATAGTTTTTTAAAAATAATAAGAGATTAATTGAATCTACAGAAAAATAAAAATTTATGTGTTTATCTATTAAAATCAATAAGAATATTTTTTAAAGATGACTTTAAAATTGGAATACAATAGATAGAAATTAATAAAATAATCATCTTTAATTAGTGTAAAGGGGGAAAATAGGTATTAGTTCAAAGTTAAGAGCGAATAAAGAAATTAAAGTAGATAAGATCAGACTTATAGACTTTGAAGGCAATCAAGTAGGAATAGTAAGTAAGAAAGAGGGTCTTGAACTTGCTGAAAAGGATAACCTTGATTTAGTTGAAGTTGCACCAGAGGCTAATCCTCCAGTTTGTAGAATTATTGATTATGGAAAATATAAATACTCGCTGGATAAAAAAAATAAGAGTGGAAAAAAGAAACAAAAAAATAGCGGGATGAAAGAAATAAAGATGCGTCCAAATATAGGAGAACATGATTATAATTTTAAAATAAAACATTTGGGTAATTTTTTAAAAGATGGTAATCAAGTTAAAATTACCATAATGTTTAAAGGACGCGAGATGAATTATATAGATTTAGGAAGACGATTATTGGAACGTATAATTAAAGATACTAATGAAATAGCTAAAGTTGTAAAGGAACCAAAATTAGAAGGACGAAATATGACTTTAGTTTTAATGCCCAAATAATTAAATCTTACAGAAGAAAGGTAAAATAGATATATGCCTAAAATGAAGACACATAAAAGCTCAGCAAAAAGATTTCGAGTAAAAAAATCAGGTACGGTATTAAGGTCAAAAGCTTACAAGAGCCACATTTTGACCAAAAAAACTGCAAAGCGTAAGAGGAATTTAAGGAAGGCTGCCACAGTGGATAGTACTGATATGAAAAGAGTTAGAAGAGCATTACCGTATGCTTTTTAATTTTTAGAGGTATCGAAGTATTATTTAAAATACTATTAAATTAAGAATATAAATAAAAATAAAGGTAAATTAGAAATATAATTCAGATATAAAAAATAAGGAGTGAATAGGATGCCAAAAGCGACGAACAGTGTTGCCTCAAGAAGAAGGCGGAAAAAAGTACTGAAATTAACTAAAGGTTATTGGGGGGCTAAGAGTAAACTATTTCGTATTGCCCACACTCAGATGTTAAAATCTCTTTCTTATGCTTATAGGGATAGAAGAGCGAGAAAGAGAGATTTTAGAAGTTTATGGATAATTAGAATCGGTATTGCTGCAAGCAATGAAGGGGTATCTTATAATAAATTTATAAGAGGTTTAAAAGATGCCGGAGTGGTAATCAATAGAAAAATATTAGCTGAATTCGCAGTTAATAATCATGAAGCTTTTATTAATTTAGTAAAAGTAGCTAAAGAAAGTATTAGCTAAAAGGGTGGTACCGCGAAAAAGGTTTATGATTTTCGTCCCTTTATAAGAGAGAGAAAACCTGAACCTTTTTTTTATTTTATAAGGATATTAATCGGCATTATTAATAAGGAGGGGATACTTTTGGAGAAGAAAATAAAAAAAATTAAAGAAGAAATTATTTTTAAATCAAATTCGGTTAGTAATTTAAAGGATATTGAAAAAATAAAAGTAGAATATTTAGGTAGAAAAGGCCTGGTAACTCTCCTATTGAGAAGATTAGGAGAACTTTCTACTCAAGAAAGACCGAAAATTGGACAGTTGTTAAATCAGACTAAAAGAGAGATTGAAGAGTTATTAAAAATAAAAACTATAGAAATAGAAAAATTAGAAAAAAATAAAAAATTAAAAGAAGAAAGTATTGATGTAACCCTTCCTGGGAAAAAGTCAGATAGAGGAACTATCCATCCCATCAACTTAGTTTTAAAGAAAACGGAAGAAATATTTTTAAGTATAGGCTTTAAAATAGAAGAAGGTCCAGAAGTAGAATTAGATTATTATAACTTTGAAGCACTTAACATACCTAAAGATCATCCAGCCAGAGATGACCAGGATTCTTTTTATTTAAACAGAGAGATTTTACTTCGAACTCATACTTCACCAGTAGAAATTAGAGTTATGGAAAAACAACAGCCACCAGTCAGGATTATTGCTACCGGGAAATGTTATAGACGTGATGCTGCGGATAGTACTCATTCTCCGATGTTTCATCAGATAGAAGGTTTAGCAGTGGATAAGGATATTACTTTTGGTGATTTAAAAGGTGTTTTAACAGTTTTTGTGCATAGAATGTTTGGTGAAGATAGGAAAGTGAGATTTAGACCTGGCTACTTTCCTTTTACAGAACCGAGTGCTGAGGTAGATGTATCTTGTCTATTATGTCATGGAAAAGGCTGTAGGTCTTGTGGATATAGTGGTTGGTTAGAGATTATGGGTGCCGGGATGACTGATCCAGCAGTTTTTAATATGGTAGGCTATGATCCAGAAAAATATTCTGGTTTTGCCTTTGGAATGGGAGTAGAAAGAATTGCTATGTTAAAATATGGTATAAATGATATCCGTTTATTTTTTGAAAATGATTTAAGATTTTTAAAACAATTTTGAGATAGTCGTTAGTGAATAGTAGCAACCGGACACTTAACTTGAGTGCCAGGTTGAATAAATAGACTTGATGTATTGTGTCTTTACTCTATTAAATTAAAAACTTAAAATAAAAAACGAAAAACCATAATTCAAAACTCAAAACTTTTTTGTATAAACTATTGCTTTTAATGTGGGGATCGAATTTATTCGACCGGTGTTATTTTGGTAATTTTTTTAGCTTTTTTTACTATATAACTATTAGCTCATATGCCCCCAGGTCTATGCTAATATAATAACATATAGACCAAGGAGGTAATAGCTATATGACCAATAGTATTTGTAATCATTTAGTTAAGTCACCAGAGGGCTGTTTCAAACGTGATGTAATAGATGGGTATGGATTATCAAGAGTTGAAGCCGATGTGCTCTGGGACTATGTGAATAATTTTGTAAAAGAACATTATCTTGCTAGTAGATTTGACAATCAGATCATATTCTATGCTGTATCAGCAGATGAACCGGCCGGAAAGCCGATTAAAGACTGTCGGATTATTCCAGTAAATCTTACTCTATACCGCCATACAGACTGGAAAATAAAGGCTAAACTAGGCATTCCTGCTCTAAGAGAATCTCTGGTAGCAAGGCTTTCTGAGGAAGCACACCACCAGGGAGGTCTACTTTCTCAAGGCGATCTTGCTGAGATATTAATTGTCGATAAGTCTACGGTAAAGAGAATCGTCAAAAGAATAAAGGCAAGGGGTGACAGCATACCTACCAGAGGAGAGATCAAAGATATCGGACCGGGGGTATCTCATAAAGCAAGAATCATTGAACTACTCCTAAAAAGATATCAGCCCACCGAGGTAGCCCTAAAGACCAAGCATAGTCTGTCCTCGGTAACCAGGTACTTTGAAAATTTCATCAAGGTCTTGTATCTAGATGATCAAGGATTTAGCCTCGTTAAAATACGCCATCTTACCGGTACCTCAGAGAAGGTAGTCGGTGAGTATCTTAAAATCTATACTCGATGTAAGGAAAATGAGGACTACACCGAAAGATTAGAGGAGATCAAGGGCTACCTATCCAGTAAAAAAAGGGGGCTGCTATGAGCATAAATAAGCAAGTATACGGTCGCCTGCAGGAAAAGACCCTAAAAAACAGCCTGATCCTTCACCTGATGGAAAACTATGGTTACCAGTCCAAGCCCAAGGTCGCTGAGGCTCTGATTATTGATCTCTTATCCATCCATGCTGAATCTACTAAAGATGCCTTAGAACTTAAGCCCGGACAGATGGTCTGGCCTGCGGTCCTAAAGACCGAAAAACACGGCAATGGGAAAACGCTTGCTAAGACCAAGTCTAAGCAGGTTATCCTGTCTATCGTGGCCGATTCAGATATTTTAGATTACAGCAGGGGGATAAAAACCTCTCTCATCTTGGCTAAAAGAATAGCCCGGATTGTAAATGAAGCATACCATCAAGGTGGGGTACTCTCCCAAGCTGATATCGCCCTGATCTTTAATCTATCCCAAGCCAAAGTATCCCAGCTTGTTCTAGCCTACCAGAAGGAGAAAGAGGTGATGCTTCCCCTTAGAGGGGTAGTTCATGATATGGGCAGATCCATAACTCATAAGGTAAAAATAATCAACCTGTATACCCAAAACTATTCTACCAAAGATATAGCCAGAGCTACTTCCCATGCACCTTCATCGGTGGATAGATATATCAGAGATTTCCAAAGGGTTAAAATCCTTTGGGAAAGAGGTATGATTTTAAGTGAAATAGCTTATATCACCTCATTATCTGAGAACCTGGTTACTGAATATATTGAAATTGTCAAAGAACAGGTGTTAAAAAATTAAATTTTATTGTATACTTAAGGGAGACCTAGGGGCATATGCCCCCATTACTATATACTAACGACTATT
>Ga0100395_1000943_pt1 | contig 21931 bp, 17 predicted proteins | sample CryGeymeta201519_FD_81542 | JGI IMG/M metagenome (GOLD analysis project Ga0100395, IMG submission 81542) | Groundwater microbial communities from Crystal Geyser aquifers in Utah, USA - Crystal Geyser metaG 2015-19 | ecosystem: Environmental > Aquatic > Deep subsurface > Groundwater | place: USA... | reverse complement strand
AGATTGTCGTCACCTGTCTTTCTTGGGACAGAGAAAACGACCCGGACATAATTGGATTGGTCGCTGCCTCCTTGGTTTTATCTTTCTCTAAGGTCCCCTGGTCAGGACCGATTTCTGCCGTCAGAGTCGGCAAAATTGGAGATGAATTCATCCTCAATCCCACCTATGAGCAAAGGGAAAGTAGCTGCCTGGACTTAGTAGTAGTTGGGGTTGAAAAATCTGGCGAAATTTTAATCAATATGATGGAGGCTGAGGCCTCAGAAATTTCAGAAGAGGTAATTTCAAAGGCAACCGAGTGGGCTATGCCTTATTTAAAAAAACTAATTGATTTTCAAAACCAGATTATTAAAAAAGTTTATTTGCCCGAAAAAATTCTAATTGAAGCTCCTCGCCAGGATTTAGAATTGGAAAAAGAAATTGAAGAATTTCTCGGAGTGAGATTAGAAAAGGCCCTTTATCAACCGAAAAAAGCTGAAAGGGTCGAAGATATTAATAACTTAAAAGAAGAGTTAATTTCCTATATTGAAGAGGGACATCCCCAAATGGGGAAAGGAAAATATGCCAGAGATTTTTTTGAGAAAGAGATAGAAAGATTGGTCCATGAAAATATAATTTTAAAAGAAAGAAGGCCGGATGGTAGAAAGTTAGATGAAATAAGAGAGATTTCTTGTGAGGCCGGGATTTTACCCAGAACCCATGGTTCCGGTCTTTTTTGCAGGGGTCAAACTAAATCCCTTTCGATTTTAACCTTAGGAGCGCCGAGAGATGTTAAATTATTAGAGGGAATGGAGATTGTTGGAAAGAAAAGATTTATGCATCATTATAATTTCCCTCCCTATTCCACCGGAGAAATAAAACCGATGCGAGGACCAGGCCGAAGAGACATTGGCCACGGAATGTTGGCTGAAAAAGCTTTGCTTCCTCTTATTCCTAGCTTTGAAGAATTCCCCTACACAATAAGAATTGTTTCAGAAATTCTTTCTAGCAATGGCTCTACCTCAATGGCTTCGGTTTCTAGTTCTTCTCTGGCTTTAATGGATGCCGGGGTACCAATAAAAAAACCGGCAACTGGTATCGCCTTAGGCTTAATGCAAAATGCAAAAGGCGATTACAAAATTTTAACAGATATCCAAGGACCAGAAGATCACTATGGCGATATGGATTTAAAGGTGGCTGGAACCAAAGATGGTATTTGCGCCATCCAGATGGATGTAAAAATTACTGGAATTTCGCAGAAAATTTTGAAAGAGGTCTTAGAACAAGGGAAGCGGGCCCGGCTTCAGATTTTAGATAAAATGGCAAAAGTAATTGAAAAACCCAGACCAGAATTATCTCCTTTTGCTCCCCGAATTTTAACCATTCAAATTAGTCCAGAAAAAATTAGAGAAGTAATTGGCCCGGGTGGAAGAGTGATTAATGAGATAATTGAGGAATGCGGGGTTTCAATAGATGTCGAAGATAATGGAAAAATTTTTGTTACGGCTGAAAAAGAAGAGGCGGCCAAAAAAGCAATTGCCTGGATAAAAAATATTACCAGGGAAGTTAAAGTCGGAGAAATTTTTCAGGGAAAAGTAAAAAGAATTTTAGATTTCGGGGCATTCGTCGAAATCCTTCCCGGCCAGGAAGGTTTAGTCCATATCTCCCAATTGGCTCCCTATCGAGTAAAAAGAGTGGAAGACATTGTTAAGCTTGGTGAGATTTTACCAGTTAAAGTAATTTCTATTGATGAGCAGGGCAGAATAAACCTTTCTTTAAAAGAAGCAAAAAAATAAAAAAATAATATGGTAAATGAAATTGAAGGCGAACTAAAAGGCTACAACCCGCCCGCCACCCAAAAGGAGGAAACATTAGAGTTTTTAAAAAGGGAAGAGATTAAAACGATGCAAAAAGACGTTGCCAGACTCCGAGAGACTGAAGCAGAAAAAGAAAGGAGGAAAATTGTCACCTTAAAACCTGAGGAGGAAGTTAGGATTGAGAAAGAAGAACCCGAAAAGCTTAAGGAAGGGGAGGAAAGAGAGAAGGAAATCGAAGAATTGAAGAAAGAGGAGGAAGAAGAGAAAAAAAGAATGGAGGAGGAAAAATTAGAAGAAAGAGAAAGAGAGGAGGAAGAGAGAAAGAAAATTGCTGAAGAGATAGAAAAAAGACGGAGAGAAGAAGTAATAAAAAGAGAGGAGGAAAAGAAAAGAAAAATTTTAATATCAAAAGAAGAAGGGGAGAAATTGGAAGAAAGAGAAGAGGAAATAAAAAAAGAGGTTTCAGATTTATTTTTAAAAAAGCAGCCTTTGGAAACAAAAAAAAGTGAGCTCTTGAAAGAAATAGAAGAGTTTAAAATTCAGGTAGAGCCAATTCTGGTCAGAGAAAAAAAGATTGAAGAAAGAAAAAGAGAGATTGAAGGAAAGGAAAAAGGGGTGGTTTCTCCTGGAAAAAAGGCTAAGATTGAAAAAGAAAGATGGCAAATAGACAAAGAAAGAAGAGAAGTAGAAGAAGAAAAGTGGAAAATTGAAGAGAAAATAGAAGGAGTAAAAAAAGAAATAAAAAAAGTTGAATTAGAGTTTGAGGCAATTTTAAAAAGGGGGGGTGATTTGGAGGAGGAAAGGAAGAGAATTATCCAAAGAAAAAAAGAGATTGAACTGGAAAAAGAAAAGGTACAATTAGAGAAAAAAATTTCAGAACTAATTAAAGAAAGGGAGCCCTTTGAGATAAAAAAAGAAAATCTCATATTAAAGAGGGGGCAAATAGAAGCTGAACTTCAGAAATGTTTGAGAGAGGAAAAAGAAACTGAAGAAGTGATTAAGGTGATGGAAGAAAAAGAAAGATTAGCGGCTCAGCCAAAAGAAAAAAGGGAAATGGAAAAAGAAAGATGGGGGGTAGATAAAGATAGAGAAGTTATAGAAAAAAAGAAATGGGATTTAGAAAAAGAAAAGAAAGAGTTAGGCCTTCAATTAAAAAATGTTGAAGAGGATTACCAAAAAATATTAAGTAGAGAAAATCAGATAAGAGAAAGAATAAAAGAAATTAATCGCCAATTAGAGATAGGACCAGAAGAAATAAAAGAAGATGGGGAAGAAATTGAAGAAGAAATAGGGGAAAAAAAAATTGAGGAAATAAAAAAAGTTGAGGAGGAAAGAATTGCTACTTTGAAAACTGAGGAAAAACCGCGACCCACTCCACCGCCTCCGGCTCCAGCCCCACCGATCCGACCTCAAATTCCACCAATTCCACTCAGGGAGGAAGAAAAGAAAATTCCTTTTGAAACTTTAATCCCGAAGCCTCCTGATATTCGATCCTCCTTTTTTCAAAAAGTTTTGGTTAGAGGAGTAGTTCTTCTCCTTTGCCTTCTCCTACTCGGTTTTTTTTATTGGTTTTTTGAAGTGAGAAAACCAGTTGAAGAAAAAATCATTCCGCCGGCTGAGGAAAAAGTTTTACCTCCGGTGGAAGGAAAACCAGAAATAATGATCCCGCCGCCTCTCATCCCAATGCAAGCCATTCGGACACCGGAAATTTCAGAAATTAAAGAAATCCCGGAAATTTTCAACCGACTGATGAAAGAGGAATTGCCCCAAGGGAGCTTTACTCAAATTGCAATTAAAAATTTATCAGAAAATCGCCTGGTCTCTTTAGAAGAAGTTTCTACTGCTTTCCAAATTGAAGTACCAGAAGAAATCTATCAAAAATTAGAACCAAATTACACTTTCACCATTTTTGCTCAAAAACAAGGGGAAAGAGTGGCTTTAATAGCTGAAGTCAAAGAGACAGAGGGATTGCTTGAATTATTGAAAAATTGGGAGAAAAAAATTAAAGAGGAAGGGGTTTTTATTTCCGGCCAAAAAATTTCCACTCAGGTGTCTTATTTCAAGAGCGCATCTTACCAAAATGTTAATTTTCGTTATTTAACTATTTCCAAAGAAGATTCTGGAATCTGTTATGCCTGGTTCGATGATTATTTTGTCGTCACCACCTCTTTTGAGAGCATGAAAAAAATAATTGAGGAATTGACTTTCGAAAAAAAACTCGGGCAGTTATTTATTGTTGGCTTTGAGGGAAAAACAGTCACTCCCGAGTTAGAGAATTTCTTTAAAAAATATAAACCTGGCGGAGTGCTTTTACTTTCCAAAAATATTGAAGACAGAGAACAATTGAAAAATTTAATTTCTGACCTCCAAAATATTTCTTTAAAAGAAACTGGTTTGTCTCTCTTTGTCGCTATTGACCAGGAAGACGGATTAATCTCTCGGATTGATTTTGCCAGCGAAAAAACTCTTCAATCAGAAATTGAAAATTTGGAACTCGCTTATCAAATTGGATTAAAGAGAGCTGAAGAACTAAAAGAATTGGGAGTAAATCTCAATCTGGCTCCCCTTTTGGATTTTGCTCAAGAAGGCGATTTCCTTTTTAGCCGTTCTTTTCAGAAAGATTCTAGCCAAATCGGAATATTGGCTAAATCCTTAATTTCTGGCCAAAAAGCTGGGGGTATTTTAACTGCTATTAAGCATTTCCCTGGTTATGGCCAAATTTCTTTTAATCCCGAAGAAGAATTAGCGACCTTAGAAAAAATTCCCGAAATTTCCCAATTTAAAAAAGTAATGGAGGTAAAACCTGAAATGGTAATGGTTTCAAATGCAATCTATAAAGAAATTGATCCTTCCTTGCCCTTTACTTTTTCTCCCATAGCTATTCAATTTTTGAAAAATAATTTAGGTTCAGAAATTTTAATTATTTCTGACGATCTGGCCCAAAATTCTTTATTAAATAAATTTTCTCTAAAAGAAATAGTCACTAAACCAATTCTGGCCGGGGTTGATATTCTAATTTTTTCTGGCTGGAGATTACCAGTTGAACAGGGTTTAGATGAATTTTTAAAAGCCTTCCGAAACGGAGAAATCTCCAAAGAAAAAATTGATAAAGCAATCTCCCGTGTTACTCAATTAAAACAAATTTTGATGAAATAAACCCAGTATGACAACTTCGACAGAGGTTTTCTTTAGAAAACCTTAAATTGCAAAGCAAGTCGAAGTTGCTCTACTGGGTAAATATAATGAATAAAAAATTACTCCAAAAATTGAAAGAAAAACTGGAAAAAGACAGGGTAGCAATTGAAGAGCAATTGAAAAGGTTTGCGAAAAAAAATGAAAAACTAAAAGGTGACTGGGATACAATTTTCCCGAAATTTAACGGGGGGGAAGTAGGTTCAGCCGCTTTAGAAAAAGCGGCTGACGAAGTTGAAGAATATTCCACCCTTTTACCCCTCGAATATAATTTGGAATTGAAATTAAAGAATATTGATTTAGCTTTAGAAAAAATTAAAAAGGGGAAATACGGAATCTGTGAAAAGTGTGGAAAAGAAATTGAGGAAAAAAGGTTAGAAGTTTATCCCGAAGCCAAACTTTGTCAAAAATGTAAAAAGTAATATGCCTTCAAAAGTATTTTCGGCGGCCGTAGTGGGATTAGACGCCCAGCTTATTGAAGTGGAAGTAGATGCCTCATATGGATTGAGGCATTTTGAAATTGTTGGTTTGCCAGATAAGGCAGTCGAGGAAAGTAAGGAAAGAGTAGGGGCAGCAATTGAGAGCTCGGGTTTCCAATCGCCCCATCATCAGCCAGTGAGGGTTTTAGTTTCCCTGGCTCCAGCCGATTTGAAAAAAGAGGGTTCTTTTTATGATTTACCAATTGCTTTGGGTTATCTTTTAGCAGATAACAAAACCAGTTTTTCTCCCGGGAATAGAATTTTTATCGGAGAGTTAGCCTTAGATGGCAGATTGAGGCCGATTAAAGGAGTAATTTCTTTTGCCACCGCCTGCCAGGAGAAAGGTTTTTCAGAATTAATTTTGCCGAAGGAAAATGCAGCTGAGGCTGGCTTAATTAAGGGAATAAAAGTAATAGGAGCTGAGACTCTAAAAGAAACTATTGATTATTTAGAGGGGAAAAAGGAAATCTTACCTCAAAAGACAAATCCTGAGGATTTTCTGAAAGCTCCAAATTATCCAGTTGATTTAGGTTATATTAAGGGCCAGGAGTATGGAAAAAGGGCTTTAGAAATTGGGGCTAGCGGCGGCCATCATTTATTAATGATGGGACCACCGGGAGCCGGAAAAACTTTATTAGCCAAGGGAATTATCTCAATTTTACCCCCCCTTTCTTTTGAAGAATCATTAGAGGTAACAAAAATTTATAGCATTGCTGGACTATTGCCAAAAAATAAACCCCTAATTAATCTTCGGCCTTTTCGTTCCCCCCATCATACCTCTTCTGAAGTGGCTCTAATTGGCGGCGGAAATCCTCCCCGGCCAGGAGAAATTACTTTATCTCACCGGGGAGTTTTATTTTTGGATGAATTTCCTGAATTTCATCGAGATGTCTTGGAAAGCTTAAGGCAGCCCATTGAAGAAGGCCAAATTACTGTCCTAAGAGCAAAGCATTCCCTGACTCTACCTGCCCGTTTTAGTCTGGTCGCTGCTTCCAATCCTTGCCCTTGCGGTTATTTTGGCGATCCAGAAAAGAAATGTAATTGTACGAATTCTCAAATTCAAATGTATCGAAGAAAACTTTCTGGTCCCTTAATGGATAGAATTGATCTCTTTATCAGCGTCCCCCAATTAAAATATGAGAAATTGATTGAACCTGATGAAGAAAATTGTAGCTCAAAAATCAGAGAAAGAGTTGTTAAAGCCAGAGAAATTCAGAAAGAAAGATTTAGAAATGAAAAAATTTTAGTCAATTCGGAAATAGAAATTCCTCAAATTAAAAAATACTGTCAGATTGACAGTAAATCAGGAGAATTATTAAGAAAATATGTTAACTCAGGCAAATTAACTGCCCGAGGCTATCACCGAGTTTTAAAAGTGGCGAGAACCATCGCTGATTTAGACGGTTCAGAAAAGATTACCTATAATCATTTAAGCGAAGCCCTAATATATAGAATTAGAGAGGAGAGAGGATAAAAATTATTGATACCCGATTTCGATAATTTAAACAGCCGTTGAGGCGGCTGTTTTCTAAAATTGATTTAATTTTTCTTTAGTAGATATAGCCTTTAATTGAGGCTGAACCAACTCTTAAAGTTCGGTAATTCATTCTCCCCCAGCCAATGTAATTCATTTCTGAAAAAACAACTTTATCTCCTCTCACTTCTTCGACATAGCCAACATGGCCATAAAGCCAGTTGCCTTTCAGGGAAATCACTGCTCCGACTTGCGGGATGCAATAACTTCCTTTACAAACTGGGTAGCCAGAGAGGATAGCATTATCTAACCAGTCTTTGGCATTGCCCCAAGAAGGAATTGCTCTCTTTTGAGCCACCCACCAGGTGCATTGACCGTAGGGAAAAGCATGAGAGACACCATAAAAGTTATTTGTTGACAATCTGGATAGGGCAGTAGAATCTGCCGGTTGGACAATTGAGACTGAAGGCAGCTTACCATCAGGGATAATTAAAACTTCATTGACCACCAAATCTCCTTCTCCGGAAAGGTCATTAAAGCTGATAATTTTTTCTGCCTCAGTTTTATATTTTTTAGCTAATTCAGAAATTGTATCTCCTTCTTTTACCAAGTGCATTACTCCCGAAACCGGCAAAATCAAAAGTTTTTGACCGGGCCGAATTAATAAACTTTTTAAATCATTAGCCCAGAAGATAGTATCAAGGGAAATATTAAATTGATTAGCGATTGACCAAAGGCTATCTCCTTCTTCAACAATATATTCCGTAATTTCTCTTCTTGTCTCTGTTCCCTCTTCGCCCAACCACATTCCCAAAACTTGGGGAGTAAAGGCCACTGGTGGAGAAGCAGCTCTGAGGCTGGTTTTTTCAACTAAAAGAAAGTCTGGCGATTCTGGCCAGGCTTTCTTTGCGGTTCCAATAAATAGGTTTTGGTTAGAAATTTCAGGGAAAATTTTAGATACGGTGGCTAAAAATATACTTTCCCCTTGGTTATCGGGTGTTTTCAAAATAAAACCAGTGCTCAATAAGATCGATCCAAATAAAATAACCGAAATTCCCCCCAAATAAAGGAAGGGGTCTTTAGAAAGTCCCCTAAAAAAATGAAAAAATTTTGAAAACAGCTTATTCATTTCTTTTTTAAATTTAACCCAACCCCTCTAAAAGTCAAGGGTTTTATCCACACCTTAAAAATAATGATAGAATGGGCTAATGAACCCCGTTAGAAATATTAAACAAAATCTCAATAAAAAACTGGAGCCATGCCAGCAAATTTCTAACGGGGTGAACCTAATCTCAAGAAGAACAATTAAAAATTTACTTCAAAGATACCAAATTCGCCCTTCAAAAAGATTGGGTCAGAATTTTTTGGTTGATGAAGGGGTAATTAAAAGAGTTATTGAAGCTGCTCAACTTTCTCAAAATGACATTGTTTTGGAAATTGGTCCCGGAATTGGAAATTTAACAATGGAATTAGCTAAAAGAGTGAAAAAAGTTATCGCTATAGAGAAAGATCAGAAAATGGTTGAAATTCTGAAAGAATTGTTGGAATGTGCGAATGTTAGAAATGTTGAAATTGTCAAAGCAGACATCTTAAAAATAGACCCTAAACCCTACACCTTAAAACCTTATAAGGTGGTGGCCAATTTACCTTTTTATATTACCGCCCCGGTTATTAGAAAATTCCTTGAAGCTGTTGAGGTTAAACACCGAGCCTCCGCTTGCGGAGACGAAGGTAAAGATGAGGACAAAGTCCTCATCGCCCCTCAACAAATGGTTTTGGTGGTTCAAAAAGAAGTGGCTCAAAGAATTTGTGCAAAAGCTCCTGATATGAGTATTTTAGCGGTTTCAGTTCAATTTTATGCTGAACCTGAAATTATATTTTATATCTCAAAAAAATCCTTTTGGCCTCAGCCAAAAGTTGATTCAGCGATAATTAAAATTATCCCGCGTCAGCCTGCCCCGTACCGAAACGAAGTTTCTGGTGCGGGGTTTCGTGAACGATTCTTTAGAATCGTCAAGGCAGGGTTTTCTCAGCCCAGAAAACAGATTTTGAATAATTTTTCGGAAATGCTAAAATTAAATAAACCCCGTAGTGAGAGAAAATCTCTACTACGGGGTAAAGATGAGGCAAGGTTTTGGCTTTTAAAAAATAACATAAATCCCACCCAGAGAGCCGAAACTTTAACTATTGAAGACTGGATAAATTTAACCAAAAGTTATAAAATAAAAAAATAAATATATGAGTTTTAAAAAGCATTACTTTTTATTTATTTTTTTTGGTCTTTTTGTTTTGGTTTTAGTCCCTACAGGAACAAGCTTAGCTACAATAGTTGGTCCTGGATGTGAAAGTGCTGGAACTGTGACATACTGTACAGAGTGCAATGAATGTTTTGTAATTGGGAATTGTACTTGGCCCTGTTGCAAAAAAGTGTGTTGCGATTGGGACGAGAACGGAAATTGTACAAAGATGTGTTGTGTACAATGGTGTGAAGCCTGTAGTTGTATGGATTTGGAACCATGGTATGAATATAAATGCGCTTCTCCAAATTGTGATGGAGATATTTACAGGAGAAGTTGCGACGTTTATAAGAGTGGCGGCCCTTGCCCAGCGACTTGTTCAAATGAAGAGTGTTGTGTAGAGTGTTCTGACTGGGAATTATGTCGGGAGTGCGGAAGCTGGCAAAAACCTATAAGAGTACCTTGCGAATGTTCTAATGCGGGTCTTTATGTGCCCAAATGTAAATGTAAAGGTGAATGCATAGATGCGCCAGAAAATGATAAATATTTTAATGACCCAACCATTGATTTTGACAGTCCTGAAAATTGTTTTCTTCTTCATACCACTAATCTTAGTTGTTATGATCAAGACCTACTAACAGCATTGCTAGAAAAAATAGGAAGGGCAACAATGGATAAAAATAACGTCTTTCTCCCGGTAAAATTAGACTGGGATCCGGTAAAGGGAGATGTAAATGGCTGGGCAGAAGATAATGAATGTAAAACATGTCAAGATTGCCCCGAGGGGTGTACGGATGAATGTTATGACAAACCAGAGTGTGTTAAATCATATGAAATTATAATTGATGGGGAAATGAGAAGTTGTGAGGCGCTGAGAGAAATAGATGAATTAAAGGAAAAGATAGAAAAAAAGACAGATCCACAAAACAAAGTAGGATATGAAAATGAAATAAAAAGGATAAGAAAGGATGAATTGGAAATAAACGGATATGCAACAACTACAGATAAATCAGAATTTATTCCACCTTGCTCTTGCATGTTTGAATCGAATCGGACTTATAAATGGAAAGTCAGGGGCTGCTGCCCCACTAAAGAGGTGTTGGACGCAATGAACGAAGCCGACAGAAATGCGGTTTGCGGACCTTGGAGCGATACCTGGCAATTTATCACCAGTCCGGCTCCCGAGCCAAAATTGCCTTACGACCCTGATTGGGCCGGTCCGGGAAGATCAATAAACCTTACTAAAGAACAAATAGAAAAATTGAAGTGGTGCGAAATAGATGATCAATTAGAGTGGCAAGGAGCTGATGGCAAGAAATATAAATATTACGAAACCACATTAGAGGACGAAATGTATTACTCTCCTTTAACTTATAAAGTTTTAATTTATTACAAAAAAGAGGAGGGGGGAGAAGACTTGTGTCATCCCAATTTAAAAAGGGAGGGGGAATGCCCCGATTTAATTTTAACACCGGATGAAGCTGCTGGGGAAAGATTCCCTCCATTTCAATTTTGGGATAAAAACCATACCTTTTTCACCAAACTAACCCCTTATGCCTGGAAATTAGTTGCCTGCAAAGATATTTCTGCCAACTATTGCACCGATTATAGCCAATTATGGAGATTCTCAGCTGAAAATTTTACTTTAGACAAACCCCAGGTCGTCTCACCTCCAAATGATGAAGTAACGCCAGTGGGTTTACCTGTTGTGATTTCCTGGAGTAGTCCTTATGCAGTGTCCTTTATTTATGAAGTAAGTGGTATACCTCAAGGTAAAACTAGTACTCATAATGTCAGTTTTGATTATCCTCAACTCCAACTTGACACTGTTTATAGTTGGAAAGTACAACCCTGCTGGGATTTTGAATCAAAAAATTGCCCAGAAAATGTTTGGTCTGATGTTTATAAATTTAGAACCACCGGCCGACCACCAAACCCTGGCACAATGAAGCCAACGGGTACAGACATTCCAATCCCGGTAAATTTTGAGTGGGAGAGTGTTCCCGGAGCCAAATCCTTTATTTTTAAAATTTCAGGAAAGGAACCTCAAATAGTTAAAGAATCAAAAATCATTCTTGATTACCCGGATTTGCACCAAGAAACAGATTATTCCTGGCAAGTAAAAACCTGTGCCAGAGATAATGGAAATGTTTGTGGAGCGTGGAGTTCAACAACAACTTTTAAAACTTTTAAACTTAGTACTCCCTCAAATCCTTCGCCTCCGGATAATCAAAAGGTTTTTACCTATGAAATGCCAGGGAATTTTTCCTGGGAGCCAGTTCCTTACGCAAGATATTATAAATATACTATAAATTATGTTTCAAAATCGGCTGATGAAGCCGCTGAAGAATGCCAGCCCCAAGAAGGGATAGTAGAAAAAATTGTCACTCAGCCTTCAGATTTTGTTTCTCTAAATTGTTTAGGAGAATATGAATGGCAAGTCACTGCTTGCTTGGATGCCGGTTGTCAAGAAACAGGAGACCTAGGGCCTGTTTGGCGTTTTGAATTACTTCAATCTGGGAGACCTGGCGGTGGCGGATTTGTGGGAAGTTTGACAGGAGGATTGGTGACTTGTGGCAGAACTTTTGATGATCCCAATACTCTCTGGAATGAAAGAGAGCCCTGCCAAATCAAACACATTTTTATATTAATAAAAACAATTATCGATTTTCTTTTGTGGAAATTGGCACCTTTGCTTTTGGTTTTCCTATTGGTTTATACTGGAGCAATTTATTATTTGGCAATGGGGGCCCCGGAAGCAATTGCCAGGGTCAAATCTCTTTGGAGAGCAGCTGGAATAGGCTATCTCCTTATTTTTCTTGCCTGGAACATTATCTCTTTTATTCTAACCTTATTTGGCTATAAAGTTGGGGTATTCGGACCTTGGTGGAAAATTTTTTAAAAAATGTCTAATAAAAAATTTATTTTAATCTTAATGATTCTGATTTTAGGTTGTGGTTTAGTCAGTTATTGGCGGTTTAAAAAATTTAGCCAATCTCTATCTGGGGTTAGTTTACCAAAAATTGAAATGCCGGAGATGAAAACGGAAGAGATGTTTTTTCCAGAAAAGGAGGGGTATAAAGAATTCGCCAGTCCGGATGGAAAATTAAAACTAAAACATTCTGCTAATTGGATAGAATCTGACCAAACGCTTTTGGAGCAATTTAATCAAGAGGAGGTGGTTTTGAAGGAAGCTAAAATTTTATTCTTTGCTTATCAATTTAATTTTGAGAGTCAAGCTCTGGCTTTTTTAATGATTGAAGAAATCAGTTCGGAAAAAAGTTTGGATGAAATTATTAAAGATGTTGAAAAAGACGTTACTGAGAAAGAGGGAGAATTAGAAATTATTAATTCGGAAAGAGAAAATGAAACCGCTTTAATAGAAATGAAATTTAAGAAAAAAATGGAACCCAATTTTTATGCCAAAGAAAAAATATTTTTTGGAAAAGAGAAAACCGATTTAGTGGTTTTTACTACTTTTGAGAAGGATTGGCCAAAATTTGAAGAGGAAGCAAATGAAATTTTCGATTCCATCCAATTTACTTCTAATCCTTGACAAAAATTTAAAAAAGAAATAGAAAAAACTTAGAAGCATTGTAAACTTAATAGGGGGTGAAAAAATGCGAAGGAGGATAGTCTCGATTGGCTTGATTTGTTTGTTTTTGATAGGAGGAGGAATAAGTTGTGCGGCACCGCCAACTAAAACACCTGAAACCGAAAAAGAAGTGATAGAAAAGGAAATAATACCAGTCGATGAACTTGCTAACATAGCTCTTTGTGCAAAGTTAGAGTTCGAATGGGTTGACATAGTTTCTGATATTACCGAAGAAGAATACGAAAATTATTTAAAAAAGGCTCCTTTATTAGAAAAAGGTAATGTTCTGTACGTAACAGGGAAAGTGTCTGAGGTAGATCTATCTGTGACTTATGATGTAACAGTTCCGTTGGTAAAAGAAGGCTACTGGAGTGAAAAGGTCGGCTTTGTTGGCTCCCCACCATATGGTATATATACCTATTGTAAATTCCCACTGGAAAGCGAGAAAGCTATGCGAGAATTTACTGATAAGCTTTACGCAGCAGAGCATAAGGGACAGGTTATTATTGTTAAGGGAGAGGTAGAAAAAGTTGAGTGTGGGGTTATCGAACGTATCGATAATGGGATATATCTAAAAAACTGCGTGCTCATCTCTATTCAATAAAAGGGTCTCTTAGAGACCCTTATTTATTTTTATATTTTAATTTGTTATAATGGATTAATATTGATATAATGTTTTAAGATGGGGAAAATTATCAAACATAAAAAAATTATTATATTTTTAGTGATTTTGGGAATTTTTAGTGTTAGCTCGGTAGTTTTAGCCTTACAGGTTAGTTGGCCGTCGAGCCCGGCTGGAACCAGATTAACTGATGACAGTCAATTGGGAGATTTAATAAAATACCTCTACGAGTGGGGAATTTTCTTGGGAGGATTAGCTGCTTTTATTGCTTTACTAATCGCTGGTTTTCAATATCTCACTTCAGTAGGTGACCCAGCCAGGATGAAAGATGCTATGGACCGAATTAAATCAGCTTTTTTCGGTTTGGTTTTACTTTTGGGCTCTTGGCTGATTTTAAATATCATTAGCTCTCAATTTACCACCTTTCCTCCGCTTAAGTTAGAAGCACCGACAAGTACGAAGACCCCCTACCAAATTTGCGAAACTGTGGCAGGTCAACCTGCGGGAGACTGTTGTGAGGAAGCTCGCCCGGAGCAAAAAGATGAGTGTCTTAGACAATATAAATGCGAGAATAATTATTGTATCCCCGGATGGCAACCAACGGAACCTTGTAAAAGCGTAACATTAATCGGTGTGACGGATATTACAATCTTGACGGCAGCAGAAAAATGCCAACCAAGTGTTATCCAGGCTGGGAGATCATTTTCTGCCTCAAGTACACCAGGAAAATGCGCGGGTATCTTACAATTATTCGGTAAACCGAATTGCGAAGATATGCGAGCTGCGGTAAATGTTAATGTTAAGGATTATACGGTCGACGCCGACATCGAAAGTATATTATTGTTTGCGCCCGGGGAATAAAAATTATGTCAGAAAAATTTAAATATTTAATTTTAGCGCTTCTACTGGTTTTTTTACTCATTCCTAGGCCAGCTTCTGCTTTTCTTGTTGGAGATATTATTAGCTTTTTAGACCACATGGCTTCGGCAGTTGAAGAAATAGCCGGCCCAATGATGGAGAGCATGATTGATTTTTTAATCTTTTATGTGGTGGGCATTATCTCCCTCGGTCTTTCCAGTCTTTTTTTACAGACAGCAATTAATAACCAAAGTGCGTGGCTAACTAATCTTCATAATATGACCCTGGCTGGTTGGAATTTCACTTCCGGCTTAGCCAATATGCTTTTGGTTTTAGTCTTTTTGGTTATTGCCTTTGCTTTTATTTTAAAAATTGAAACTTTCCAGGCTAAAAAAACCCTTCCAAAATTAATTATTGTTGCTCTTTTACTTAATTTTAGTTTGCTTTTCGTCCAAATGTTATTTGATATCGCTCAGATTGTTTATAATACAATTTTAGCGGCTGGGGGTGAGAATCTTTTTATTACAGTTATGAAAGATTTTGTTGGGAGTGGAATGTCTATTTTAATCGGCATCCTTGCCTGGGTAGCTGTCATTGCTACCTCTTGGGCTATCCCTTTCGTCCACCCTTTCTTACAAATTCTTTTTGTTGGTTTATTTGGAATAGTCTTTCTTCCCAATATTGCCATTTGGTTTTTCCAAACTATTTGTTTCTTCGCCATCTCTTCAATGTTTGGAGCTTTCATTTTTCTATTTGCTGCCCGAGTCTTCATCATCCAAATGCTGGCCATGTTAGCTCCTTTGGCTTTTTTATGTTTAATTTTACCCCAAACTCAAAAATGGTGGTCAGAATGGTTTAAACATTTAATAGAATGGCTTACCTTAGGAATATTTTGGTTATTCTTTTTAGTTTTGGGCTTCAAAGGAATAGGTTTATTAACTCCGGAAATGGCGATCACAGGATGGGAAGTTACAGTACCTTTACCTGGCTTCGCCTGGGCTCAAATTGGTCCATATGTTTTTTATTATTTCTGCATCTTTACTTATCTGGCAATCATACTTTATCTTTCTAAAAAGTACCGACCGGCTCTTTCCCAGGCCTTAATTGATTTTGGTAAACAGGTGGGTGGATTAATGTGGTCAAGGGGATTAAAACCCTTTAGTGGAGCAATGTGGGAAGAAATGAGAAGAGCAACAGTTAGAACTCCAGGGGCAAGGGAAAAAGCGGAGGCAAAAGCAGCAAGGGGAGAGCGATTAGGTTTTGGAGAAAAGCTCGCTCTTACCGGCTTTGGGAAAGGGTTGGAAAGGGTTTCAGTGGGTGCCGTCCGAGGAATTTCTCACTGGGTATATAGAACTACCCCAGAAGAGGATTTAATGAAAGAGATGAGCGAAGCAGAAAAGAAAGGAGCGGAAATAAAAGACCCGAACCTTTTGATTAGAGATATGAAAGCTGCAATAAGGACCAGAAATGAGGCAGCGGCAATTGGATCAGTAAGTGCTGGGATTAAGAAGGGTACGGTGTTTAAAGAACGAGTTAGCGAGGAATTATCGCCTGACGAGGCAGTCAAATTAGGATCGGCCGCAAATATAATGAGAGCAGGTAAGGAAGCAGAGACAATTGGGAGGGGTTTCATCCACAAACTTAAGGAAGAGAATCTCCGGGCAATGGGCTTTAAATTAAAGGACGAAGATACAGCAAAGGGCTATGACACAATTACGAAAAAATTAATTGGCGAGGCGAAAGGAGATGAAATCAAAGATTTTGCCAAAAACTTCTGGACATCACCGGAGGCAATAGAAGCAATTGAAAAATTCTGGGGCGGACCCCAGATTGGAAAAGCGGCTGATGAATTTGGTCGAAAGTTTGTTGATGATTATATGGAAGCGGCTAAGGAAAAGGAGATCAGACATCCTGGTTGGTTCATGGAAAATAATATAAAGGCCGTCAGGTATTTAAGAGGAAATGCTGCCCGAGATTTTGGATACGATCCCACTATTTTTAAGGCCCCAGCCATTGGTTTTAATGCGCCAGCGGAATACAAAAAGAAGTACCCTACCTATCAAGAGGGTTCACCTCCTCTGGGATGGACACCGGCATCTCAGCTTCCTAAAGGTTGGACCTATGCACCTCCCGAAAAACCAACGGCTGAAGTATCTCCACTAACTCCTGGAGAATTAGAGAAGAGAAGTAAGATGGCTAAAGAAGTGAAAGAAAGGGCAGAAAAAGAATTAGGAAAAGAAAAATAAGCTCTCTAAAAATGAAATGAGGCATGAATGAATTGAACATTCATGCCCCCGGAATTGCACTTAGCGGAATTTGAAGAGGTCAGGATATTTTGCTTTAGCCCGGCGTTCGGTCTCATGGACGAGCTTTTCCCACTCCTCAACCGAATCTTTAGCTTTCTTAACATCTTCCGTCTCTTTGGAAAGGTCTACCTCTGGCTGGCCTGAAAGTTTTTTCTCCCAATTTTCTAATTTTTTCTTATCCAGAGCCTCCTGAGCATTGGTAAGTTCATCCATGGCACTCGCTAAGCCATTATACCGCCGCTCGAGTCCTTCAGCCAACTGTTCGATTTCTTTCCATCGATTCCTCTGACGTGTGGAAGCCGTGCTCCGAATTTTTTCCCTCGCTCTTTCCTCTTCGTGCGACATCCAAAACTTCATTATGACACCTCCTTCCTTTATTTGCTGCTTATATTATACGCTTAATTAAAAATTTGTCAATATTATGCCGAGAGAATATACAAAAGAACAACTTTGGAAACTTTACGAAAAGCTTCCTGAAGAATTAAAAGAAGCTGTTTTTGCTGAGGAGACAGCTAATAATATTGATGATATTTGTACCAGAAATGGTATAGAAGATAACCGAATTTCAGAAATTGCCCGCTATACTGGCCGAGTTTTAATGGGAGTTTTACCACCAGAGGATTTTCAGGAAACCTTAGAAAAAGAATTAAAATTAGAAAAAGATTTGGCGAAAAAAGTTTCCCAGGAGATTAATCGCTTTATCTTTTACCCGGTCAAAGCGAGTTTAGAAGAATTATACAAAATCGAGATTGCGCCGCCGGCTAAACCAACCGGAATTACTCCGCCGCCAGAAGAAAAACCACCAGTTCCGCCAGGAGAAGATATTTATAGAGAATCCATAGAGTGAGTTAAAAATTCAAAGTTAAAAGTCCAAGGTTTCATCATTAAGTTATTAAGTAAAGTGGAACAACGAGACAACAGAGAATTTAGTGAAAACTTCAAGAGAAGAATTTATAGATTTATTCTCCGTTTAATCAAGTTTATTGAAATACTGCCGAAAAATGATGATTTATGTCGGGTTGCTCGCGACCAACTAATCAGAAGTGGTACAAGTATTGGCGCAAATTATATCGAAGCAATTGCCGGTAGTTCTAAAAAAGATTTTACAAATTTTCTAAACAATTCCTTAAAGTCAGCTAACGAATCTAAGTTTTGGCTGGCCCTGCTCAGAGATACTGGCAAAGGTAATAAGGAAGAAATTAACGAACTTTTAAAAGAACTTATTGAAATAGCGAATATACTAGCTGCCAGCATAAGAACACTTAAAGGAAAATAATATTTTTAACTTTTTATTGCTACTTTTAATTTTTGACTTTTAACTTTTAATTTCGCGAATGCCTATGCGCTTTACTGTTCCCCAATTTATTGAACATGAGCCAAAAATAGTTGGGCCTTTGACTTTCAGGCAATTTATTTTTGTTGGAATAGCTGGAGCAATTTGTTTTATTCTTTATTTTTCTATTGGGAAAAAATCATTTTCCCTTTTTTTGTTAATCAGTGTAGTATTAATTTTGGGGGCCATGGCTTTGGCTTTTGGGAAAATCGGGGGAAGGTCGTTACCAACTGTTTTGGCAAATTCCTTAGAATTTTTAATTTCACCAAAACTCTACATCTGGAGGAAAAAGGAAACCAAGGTGGAAATTTCCTATAAAAAAGAGGAGATAAAGGTACCAGAAGAAAAGGTTGATGAACTTCCTTTGAAAATTGCTGAAAATAGTCGATTAAAAAAATTAAGAACCGAAGTGGAAATCGGTACTAAATAATATGCCGGGAGCTACTCAACAAATTTTGGAGGTAGAACAAATTAGAGAAGGCGTTATTGTTTTAAGAAATAAAGCACTGAGGGGGGTAATTATGGTTTCTTCCCTCAATTTTGCCTTGAAATCTGAAGACGAGCAAAACGCCATTATTTATCATTTCCAGAATTTTTTAAATTCTTTAGATTTTCCAATCGAAATCGTTGTCCAGTCCCGGAGATTAAACATCACCGGCTACCTTGCTAAATTGAGAGAATTAGAAGAAAAACAGGAAAATGAATTATTGAAAACTCAGACTGCTGAATATCAAAAATTTATCAAAGATTTAATTGCTGGTGGTCAAATTTTGTCAAAAAACTTTTTTGTGGTAGCGCCTTTTACTTTGATTGAGATTCCGGGAATGAAAGAAGTTAAGGGAAGGGTTGGTCAAAAGACAATACCAACTCTAACCGAAGAGCAATTCCAAAGAGCTAAATCTCAACTCTGGCAGAGAATGGAGTTTGTCGCCATGGGACTAAGAAGATGCGGGTTACAATGTATTCCCTTAAATGCTCCAGAATTAATCGAACTCTTCTGGAGTTTATATCATCCAGAAGAGGCAGAGGTTGGTTATTATCCAGAAATCCCACCAGAAATAATAAGATGATAAAATTACCATTTTTTAAAAAGAGAAGAATGCCAGAAAAAATTTTTGAGGCTCCGGCAATCGAAGCCAGAGATATTATTGCGCCTTCTTCGATTGCCATTTCCCCAAATTATTTAAAAGTAGGGGAAAGATTTGTCAAATCTTTCTTCATTTTTTCCTATCCCAGATATTTAAGCACAGTTTGGTTTTCCCCGGTAATCAACTTGGATACGCCAATGGATATTGGATTGCATATCCAACCAATTGAGTCGGGAACAGTTTTAAAACAATTAAGAAAAAGCGTGACCGAGGTCCAGGCCGAAATTATGGAAATGGAAGAAAAAGGATTAATTAGAGACCCGGCCCTAGAAATTGCTTATCGAGATTTGGAAGAGTTACGCGATAGGTTAATGACTGCTCAAGAAAGAATGTTTAAATTCGGACTCTATTTAACTATTTATGGAAATACTGAAAAAGAACTTAGAGACATAGAAACGACTCTAAGGTCAATTTTGGAATCGAGATTGATTTATATTAAACCCGCCCTTTATCAACAAAAAGAAGGATTTAATTCCTGCGCTCCTTATGGTTTGGATCAACTCCAGGTTCACACCTCAATGAATACTGGTCCCCTATCTTCTGTTTTTCCTTTTGCTTCTTTTGATTTGAGTTCAAACGAGGGAATTTTATACGGAATGAATCTCCATAATAATTCTCTAATTTTATTTGACCGCTTCAGTTTGGAGAACGCCAACTCCATCGTTTTTGGAAAGGCAGGTTGCGGTAAGAGCTATGCCATAAAACTGGAAATCCTTCGCTCTTTGATGTTAGGAGTCGATGTGATTACAATTGACCCGGAAAATGAGTATCGATTTTTATCTGATGCAGTTGGGGGCTCATTTTTTAATATTTCTTTAGCTTCGCCAAATCATATTAACCCTTTTGACCTGCCAATCCCCAGGGAAGACGAAAAACCAGAGGATGTCTTAAAGTCAAATATCATTAACTTAGTGGGTTTGTTGCGAATTATGTTGGGAGGATTAACTCCAGAAGAAGATGCAATTATCGATCGGGCTTTAACTGAGACCTATGCGGTAAAAGATATCACGCCAGAAACTGATCCATCAATTTGGAAAGAGAGAATTCCTCTAATGTCAGATTTGGAAGCAGTTTTGGAAGGAATGGAGGGAGCGGAATCCCTGGTCAGAAGAATAAGAAAATTCACCAAAGGGACCTTTGCCCAATTTTTTAATCAGCCAACCAATATTTCGATGGAAAAACCCTTTGTTGTCTTTGGGATAAGAGATATGGAAGATGAACTACGTCCAATGGCGATGTTTATTATTATGAGATATATCTGGAACAAGGTTCGTTCAGAACTAAAAAAAAGAATTTTAGTAGTCGATGAAGCCTGGTGGATAATGCAGACAGAAGATGGTGCTTCCTTTTTATTTGGAATAGCTAAGCGGGCTAGAAAATATTGGTTAGGAGTAACTACCGTCACTCAGGATGTTAATGATTTTATGAAATCGGCTTACGGCCAGCCAATTATCACCAATTCTTCCTTGCAGATTTTGATGAAGCAATCGTCAGCAACAATTGATGTTGCCCAAAAAACTTTTAATTTAACTGAGGAGGAAAAATATTTATTATTAGAAGCTGAAGTTGGAGTGGGAATTTTTTTTGCCGGCCAAAAACATGTGGCGATGAAATCAGTTGCTTCTTATGCCGAAGATCAAATCATCACCACTGCCCCCGAAGAGGTCTTAAAAATAAAAAGAGCGAAGGGAGAACTTTAGGGACTCCAACCCACCCACCACCCGTCAAGGAAACATCATGGATACGGTCTAATTACTACTTTTCTTTCAGGTTCTTGGCCAAGACTTTCAGTTGTCACATTCGACCTATTGGCTAATTCTAAATGGATAATTCTTCTTTCATAAGCTGGCATGGGAGAAAGAGTTTTTTCTTTTTTGGTTAGAGCCACCTCATCAGCAACCGAGTGAGCTAATTCTTTCAAATATTCAATTTTTTTCTTTTTATAATCATTAATATCTAAATCGATATAAAAATTCTCCTCCCGCCCTTGGCGAGGCTCGCCTTTGGCGGCGATTTTTCTTTTTAAAATTGCTTTTAGAAGGTGCTGCAATTCAGCTAAGGTTTGGCCTCCTTCTCCAATCAAAATCTGGGGCTCCTCCATTTTTAAATTAATAGGAAGAGTAAGGTCCTTTTGGGGTAAAAATTTAATTTCAACCTTAAAAGTGGTTTTTCCAAAAAATTCTTTAGTAATTTCTTTGATTGTTTTCAGATTTTCTTGGGAAATCATATTTTAGGTTTCTTGCCCCGTACCAAACGAAGTTTTGGTGCGGGGTTTAAAAATTAGATATTGTTGTAAAATTGAAAATAAAGCAGTAATTATCCAATAAAGAGCGATAGCGGCTGGCAGTTTCCAAAGAATAAATACAGTGAAAATTGGAAAAAAATAAAGCATCTGTTTTTGCATCATATTTGAAAACTGGGGCATTTGATCTTCTTTTTTTGCCTGCCCGAAACCTGACTTGTTCTGGTGCGGGTTTTTTGGGGTAATCATTTTTGTTTGAAAAAACTGCAAAATCCCGGCTAAGATAGCTAATATTAGACTAGCCTGGCCGAGATTAATTATTCCTAAAAAAGTAGGGTTAATCACTCCGGGATAGGGGACAAAGCTATAAAGATTGGCCAATGCTTCTGGCTGAAGCCCTTTCCAAAAAACCTGATAAAGAGCGATTAAAATTGGCAACTGAATCAAAAGAGGCAGGCATCCTCCAAAAGGATTTATTTTTTCTCTTTGGTATAACCCCATCGTCTCTTTAGCCTGTTTTTCTTTATCGCCTTTATATTTTTGTTGAATTTCTTGAATTTTTGGTTGGAGTTCACTTAGAACTTTCTGTGATTTAATTGACTGGACCATCAAAGGATAGAAAATTAATCTAATAAGAACTGTCAAAACAATT
>Ga0100395_1000942_pt1 | contig 21940 bp, 21 predicted proteins | sample CryGeymeta201519_FD_81542 | JGI IMG/M metagenome (GOLD analysis project Ga0100395, IMG submission 81542) | Groundwater microbial communities from Crystal Geyser aquifers in Utah, USA - Crystal Geyser metaG 2015-19 | ecosystem: Environmental > Aquatic > Deep subsurface > Groundwater | place: USA... | reverse complement strand
CAAGATTAGGGTGGAGCGGATCGTGACGAATGGCTTTGATTTTCTGCCAATTTTCAAATGGCCAGTCTTTTTTTCGAGTGTGTTTTGGCGTTCGCTTCTTTTCATTGAGCGATAAGAGCTTGCCACCACTTTCCTTAAGCTTCTTTTTCCATTTAAATAGTGTTGACCTTTTAACGGGAAAAGCGTCTTTAGTTGCCACAAGGCCATGCTTTTCCCAAAACGATATGGCTTTGGCCTTGTATTTGGCTGTAAGCATACGATATCTTAATCCATCTTCGTACGCATTTACAAACCCTTTGGCTCCGGTATGCTTGCAATGAATTTTGTGAAAGAACGCCATACATTTATGGCCTCAAAGAGTCCAGGATGTATGTGAGGTTATGCATAGGACTTCTGAATCAAGATGAGCCTTAAACAAAAGCTCGTTAAAAAATATTTCTACAAAAAGTATTTCCGCCCAAAGATGTATAGAAATCCAAATCAAATATTTTTACGCTATAGCGTAAAAATATTTGAAGCCCTTCTTAGGTATTCTTGAGCGTTCTTGTTTGTGTCCGGTTGAAACGTTTTTAAAATATTAACGGAGTATGGAGAATTTGAGAATAACCGCGAACGGCAATGGCTCAACGAGGTTTGCCATTGAGCCGTTTAAACAAAGTTTTTATGTTTTAGATTTTTCGCTTCTCGTATAGTCCAAAGCAATTTGTTCAAATAATCCAGTCGGCATAGGTATAGAAATGGGGCATCGGGGAATTTTAATTTATTCTTGAAGACCTCTTTTCTTTTCTCGGAATTCTAAATAGTCAAAAAATCGTCCTCCGCCAGATTGCCCAAACGAAACTCTTTGTGCCCGCGAGTGAAACAGCAGGGATAGAGATAGCCGTCGGCCGCCAGAACTGTTCTAAAATAATCGCCGAGACACGCATCAAAATTCCCTTCTTCCTTAACAATTCTCTGCATAGAGGCAATGACTTTGAAATTTTCGTCTTCCAATTCTTTGGTCTTTGGCAAATCGCTGGCAAAATCAAAATCTGAATAGTGGAATGCCCTGAATTGGCAATAATCCACATTAGCCTTTTTGGCCTTTTCGGCGAATTTAAACATATTCTTCCGATTTTGCTTGCTAACCAAATAAGCGACGCCGATCGTGCATTTTGTGTTAAATTTCTTTTTAGCCTCCACTAGTAGCCCGATATTATGCCAAACTTTTTGCAGATATTCCTCGCCTATGCCATGCGTCTGCAAATAATCTTTTTCATCAAAAGCATCAATGCTTATCCGTACCCACTCGCAATACCTAACAATCGCCTCGGATTTTTCTTCATTGATCAGCGTGCCGTTGGTGATTAGAGCAACTGACAAACCTTTGGATGCCGCGTATTTTATTGCTTCGATAGTATTGGGGTTGTAGAGAGGTTCTCCTCCGCCAGTAAAAACAGCCGCTTTTAAAAAAGGCGATGTTTGGTCAATCGCCTTTTTCATAAAATCAAGCGTTAAAGACGCCTCAGCAAAACGATTGCCGGACTCCGGACAGCGAGGACATTTATGAATACAACTATTGGTTGGGTCTATCTCCATCATTATCGGCAAGGTATCGCCAGTATCCATTAGCTCCTTGACTCTGTCTAAGTGGTTAAAAATTTTATTCACGGACAAATATTCCTCCGTGAAATTATTCATAAACAAGTGTTTTGATGATTGAATTTTTGGCATAAAATTTATTGGCCTTCTTCTAATTCAGTATAGCAAAGATAACGAAATTAACAAAAAACTCCAGTATAGAGAGGCAATGCCGGTTGCGGCAATGCTAGGAGAACGGTTCTCGAACTTAGTTCGAGAACCGTTCTCGCGCTATTGGTTTCAAAACAAAACAGTTCCCAAAAGAGACCGCGGACGGCAACGGCTTAAATGGTGTAAATGAGCCGTTTGAACGGCTCAGGCGAGCCGCAAACTATCCCAACGGTTCATATTTGGCGTGTCTTGGGGTGGACAACCCGATTCTATGCCAATCAAAAAAGCCCCTGCAGAACAAGGCAATTTGTTATTCCAATATTCTCAAGAACTTGAGAATAACCACGGATAAAGAGATTTCCGGCCAATTCGTCTAACGTTTTGCATATCCGAAGTTTTTGTAGAGCGCTAGCGAGACAAAAATTTGGGTGGAGCGATAGCGGAACCGGATATGTATTGTTCTGAGATGTTATGCTTTTGGCCTAAAAATATTTTTTAATATTCTCAATCTCGCCATTTAGTATAATCGGCGCAAATCCAAGCATTTCATACTTATGGTTGTTCTGATTTTCATCGTAAGGAAAAAGAAAAAAAATTATTTTTTTTAACCACCACGCCACGCTTAAATCACGATAAGCGCCAGGGCCAATATAGCCATCAACTCCGTGCTTGGGGTAATTCAATATGACAAAGGCGTCGGATTTTGCGACTAACTCGGCATCACCACGGCCAACACCAAGCTCTTTCAAGAATTTAACATCAGTCTTCTTCTCGGGATCATTTATCACATGATTGGTGTCCAGCGGTACAAACACTTCGTAGCCAATTTTTTCCAAAAGGTTTCTGGCGCTATCCATTTCTTTAGCAAAAGACATGCTACCACCTATCATAATTTTTTTCTTTTTCCATTTTCCATATTTATATTTTTAGGCCAAAAGCATAATTTCGTCCAACTCGTTATTATGCGAAGTAAGTGTCAGTTAATAAGCAAAATTTGTATATTATGCGAAGTTATACTGCCATGCTTCAAATATTTTTACTATTAAAAGTATAGCAGTTAATTTATGAGGTCTCCAGAACAGAACAGTTTTATATCCCCCTTTTTCGTCTAATCTTTATCAATCCTAATCCAGCCAGGACGCCAAAAACGATTATCAGAAGAAGCGTTGTCGCGGGAGAGGATTTGATAGTTTCAGTTAGAGAGGCGGTTTGATTGTTTGTTTTGTCGCTCTTTTTGTTGGAAGGCGAAGACGAGATTTCTTTAAGTGGCGCGGAAGCGGATGTTTGTGGCGTTAGGTTGGCGGCTGGCGTTTCTTGAGTAACGGTCAGAGCGGTTTCTTGCGGGATGATGCTTTGGATGGACTCCATATTTTCCCCTGCTTGAGTAATGGCGGCCGATATTTGGCTGTTGGTTTTTTGCTGGTTGGCGCTGATGAAGTTAGGGCCGCCGGGCGTTGGCGAAGCGCTCCAGAGATATTGGCGGTTGCCGGCTAAGCTGACGGATTGGTCTTCTTTGGCTTTGCCATATTTGATTTCCTGGACGACTTGGCCGGTTGGATAAATCAGTCGGACGCTGTCGTTGTCATTATTGAGCGCAATTTTTGTTGTCGGGCGCTGTAGTACCAAATATTGATGTCCGGCCAGCAAAGTATTTTGTGGAAGGGTGAACGGTTTACTGCCGCCTTCGGCGTCATCCACTTGCCATCCTGACAGATCAGCTACTTGACCGGAATCGTTGTAAAGTTCAATCCATTCGTTGTCTTGGTCGGCTCCGGTCGGCGCCGACAGAAATTCGCTGATAAGGATTGAGTTAGAATAAACGGTAACCGTTAATTGGTCGGAGGAGCTGTTTTGGCCGTCGTTGACTTCCAAAACGGCAATATAGGTGCCCGGATATTGATAGGAGTGGTTGATAGTAGGTTTATCCGCAGTCGTTCCGTCTCCAAAATTCCAACGATAAGCCAAAGAATCGCCGTCCGGATCAGACGATTGGCTGGCATCAAAATTAATCTCTTGATTAGCTAAGGCAATTATATCCGGTCCGGCATTGGCCTCGGGAGAGTGGTCGCTTGAGGTTGGAGTTGATGTTGAAGTTAATGTTGTCGATTCTGTTTCACCTGGCGTTTCTGTTGGTTGTTCATCGGCGGTTTGAATTGGTGTACTATTTTGCGCTTTTGGAGTCCCTTCTGGCGTGGCGCTGGCTTGCCAACTATCTGCCGATTCGGGGCTTATCCTTTCCATAGTCCCCACCCCCGTTTTTCCAGCAGGCCACGGAAAACCGTTGACAACATCAATTGGACGTCCCGTTGCGTCTTTTAGTTCTAAATATTCACCGTCATTATGTAGAACATTGGCGTATGGATATGTCTGATCGGCTAATATGGGGGCGAGACTATTATTACTCACTTTTCTTTCTAGAAGAAAAAATCCTTGGGCCAAAATTTTGCCGGAAAGCAAAATAGAGAACTTGTCGTCGGTTGTAGACACAAGAGTCCAGTTATTAATATCTACGTCTTGGGCAGTATTATTATAAAGTTCCACCCATTCATCGTTAGTCGAAGTAACTGTTCCCATCCACGCAACTTCATTAATTACGACCGTCGGTGAATCGGCCAAGCAGACCGAAAACAGCCGACTCTCGGGAATAGAAGCGGTAATCAGAAGAAGCGGAATTGAAAAAATGATAATAAAAAAAAGACGGATAAGAGTTTTCATGTTGACAAAACCCAAATAATATGATAGACTCTTAACAACAAACGATACTAGCCCGCAGGCAATAAGGACTCATTTTTTAAATGCAAAACAGGGTCTTTTGGAATTTTTTCTCGTATGGGTAATCTGGTTCCGACTGGGTTATTCCTCGGTAAAATTCTGCCTTCCCTGGCAAGAAGGGAAGCCGTTGCCTGCGGGTTGGTATCGTTTGGCGAAATCACCTTTTGGGGTGATTTTTGATTTGCTTTTTAATTTTAGCTGTCATTCCCGCGCCACACCTACGGGTGGCGCGGGAATGACAAAATGGGAAACTTAATATGAGCTCAAACTAATCGATAACTCGCTCAACTTCCTCTAAAGTTGTAATGCCGTTTAATACTTTCAACAGAGCATCCTGATACATAGTAATCATTCCTTTCTTTTTGGCTAGCTCAAAAATCTCAGCGTGAGACGGAGAGCTAGCGATCAGTTTTTCCACTTCAACATCAACGGGGATTAACTCTAATACTCCAATCCGTCCTTTGTAGCCCAGCCCATTGCATTTATCGCAGCCAGTTGCCTGGAAAAAAGTTGCCTTTTCAATATCGGGATGTTTGATGTCTTCGAGGGCGGTTCGAAGTTTATTTAAGACTTCCGGAGATGGAACATATGGCCTTTTGCATTTTTGGCAGAGCTTTCTGACTAACCTTTGGGCCATCATTAGTTTTAAGCTTGACGAGAGGGCGCGGGCATCAGCCCCGAGGTCGATAAAGCGGGGCACGGCGGCAGCCGCGTCGTTGGTGTGAAGGGTTGAAAAGACTAAATGGCCGGTCAAGGAACAATTAACGGCAGTTTTGGCCGTGTCGGAGTCTCTGATTTCGCCTACCAGCAGAATGTCGGGGTCCTGGCGTAGGATTGAGCGCAGGCCGGAGGCAAAATCATAACCGGCTTCCGGTTCAACCTGGGTTTGGGTTATGTCGGGTAAATGATATTCGATCGGGTCCTCAAGGGTGATAACCTTTACCTCGGGCGTGGCAACTTTTCTCACGAAAGCATAAAGAGTTGTTGTTTTTCCCGAGCCGGTCGGTCCTGTGGTAATAATCAGGCCGTTGGGTTTTCTAATCTCTCTTTCTATCAGGGCCAAGGCATCTTCTCTGAACCCCATTTCTTCCAGGTCCAGACGGATTGTTTCTGGATCTAAAAGACGCATCACAACGCTTTCGCCGTAATTACCAGGCACTATCGACGATCTTACTTCGATCGTAGTTTTTTCAAGTTTGATGCTGAATCTCCCGTCCTGGCCAGTATCACGAATGTTCAATTTCATTCCGGATAACATTTTTAGTCTGGATAAGATTAAATGGTAAGATTGGTACGAGAAGGCGGTGATTTCATATAACAACCCATCGAGGCGGTATTTAAGAAGAGCATTGTTTTCTTTGGGCTCTATGTGAATGTCGGAAGCTTCGAGCTTAAGGGCGCTGCCGATCATTAGTTCCAGCAAACTTGAGGTTTGGGATGCGGGTATCTCATCAATTTTTTTTCGAAGGTCTTCCACTCCTTTTATTTCCGTTTGAAAGCGGCTTAGGGTTTGTTGTGACACTTCCATTTGCCCGCCAGCTTTTTCTTTGGTTAAAAAAAGCTGCTGATATTTTTTCAGCATCTGTTTTAGGGTGGATCTTGAAACTAAAAAGGAGTGACAATTAAACCCTTGTTTTTTTAGGTCTTCTAAGGCTTTTTGTGTGGTTTTATCTTCGGGGTCGCAGAGAACGACATCTAACTCTTTGCCTCGCACATCAATGACTATAAGATTTGTTTTTTCTGCCAGGACTTCTGTGACCACTGTTAATCCTTCGGGGTTAAGCGAGACATCTAAAAAATCTAAATACGGCAAATTTAGCTTTTCTGCTAAATCTTTTGTTCTCGCTTCTTCCGCTTGGCGATGGAGTACGTTGATTTTTTCCGACAAAGACGACTTCGGCATTTGGGTGTGGAGCGCGTGATGGTGCGGTTTCTAGGGCGCTGGCGCAAAATTAAGACCCTTTAAATTTAAATCAAAGCCGACTAATAGTCAACCCCGTTAGAAGTCGAAAAAATGAGGGTTTTTGCCGTTATCTCCCATTTCGATTGATAAAAATGGCGTTGTTGTGCTGCTTTTGAAACCACAAGGTCGGCGACTTCTAACGGGGTCAATCAGGCTTCTGGGGATAACATAATCTTTCCAAAAACCCCTAAAGATGTTTTTTGTTTGTAAAATTGAGTTTCATTTGCTATGATTAATTTGTTATTGTGAGCGGAACGCTCACGCAAGCTACGCTTAATGGCAAAAGAAATTAGTACTAAAAATAGCGAAGAGACTCAAAAGATAGGAGAATCTTTTGTTAAATCAATTAAAAAAAAGAACGGGAGAAAAGCTATAATTGTAGCACTGGAAGGTGATTTGGGCGGCGGCAAAACTACTTTTGCGCAGGGTCTGGCTCGCGGGCTGAGGCTTAAAGACTCGATTACCAGCCCAAGTTTTGTTTTAATCAAAAAATACCAATTAAAGGAAAAAAACTGCAAAATTGAAAATTTATACCACATCGATTGTTATCGTTTGAATAAGTCTTGGCAATTGCAGGAATTGGGATTGGAAGAAATAATCAATGACCCCAAAAATTTAGTGGTCATCGAATGGGCGGAAAGAGTCGAAGAAATTTTGCCGAAAGATAAAACTGTAATAAAATTTGAGTGGGTGGATGAAAATAAGAGAAAAATAACTTTTAATAACAAATAAGAAAGGCGGGCATTCATCAAGCCACGCAAGGAATAACCATTTTTAAGGCATGGGGTTTATCGTCCCATTCGGCAACGGATGGGATATTTTTATTGGACAGGAAATGGGGTATTATGGAATAATCATAATAGAAGCATCCTTCACTTTCTTTTTCAAAAAAGGAGTAAAAATATACCTCCGGGGATATTTTGGAATTCCTTCGGTCGTTAAAATATGAAAAAATTAGTTTTGATCGACGGCAATGCTTTGGTCCATCGCGCTTATCACGCCTTGCCGAAGCTGACAACCAAAAAGGGAGAGCTGGTCAACGCGGTTTACGGATTTATTTCCATTTTGCTCAAGGTATTAAACGATTTGAAGCCGGACTATGTGGCCGCGACCTTTGATCTGGCCGGACCGACTTTCCGGCACGAAGAGTTCAAAGATTATAAGGCGACCAGAGTCCGGGCGCCGCAGGAACTTTATGATCAGTTGAGTCGCGTTAAACAAGTATTAACCGCTTTGAATGTTCCGATCTACGAGCAACAAGGGTTTGAGGCTGACGATGTTATTGGAACCTTAGCGCGCCAAGCCAGCGAAGAAAAGAAAGAAGACGTGGAAACGATTATTGTCACCGGTGATCTAGATACGCTGCAATTGGTTAATGAGAAAGTTAAAGTTTATACGCTGAAGAAAGGCATTAACGATACGATCCTTTATGATGAGAAAGCGGTTTGTGGCCGCTATGGCCTTTCTCCCGAGCAGATGCCAGATTTCAAGGGTTTAAAGGGAGATCCTTCTGACAATATTCCCGGCGTGCCGGGGGTTGGAGACAAGACGGCGGCCGACTTATTGAAAGAATATGACACCATAGAAAATCTTTATGAAAATGTTGGTTTGTTGCCGCAAAAAATCGGCGATAAGCTCGAAGAATACAAAGAACAGGCGGCTTTCAGCAAATATCTGGCGACTATTAAAACTGATGTTCCTGTTAAGTTAGATTTGCCAAAGTGTGAGCTGCATGATTACAATTTCGAGAATGTTAAGCGGCTTTTGGAAGAGCTGGAGTTTTTTAGCCTGTTAAAAAGATTGCCGAGCAATGAGAAAAAAAATTAACAGAAAAATTAAGCGAAGCCAGAATCTGTGGAAGAACAAAATTCGTTCTGGTATTGCCCAAGCACGTATCTTTTGTAAAGAAAATCCAATTATTTTTATTGGTCTTATTCTATTTATTGGCTTCTTATTTCTTGTCCAAGAAAAACGGACGATTAGTATCAGCTCTTCTGATAATTTGGCGGCGCAAGTTCTGAATACGGAAGCACGGGGTGCTTTAAGCGCAAACGTAAGCCCGATTAGCGGCTTGGCGTGTCAGGATTACGATCGACGGCCCATCGCCGTGATGTTGGCTAACGATCCGGTAACCCGTCCATTATCCGGCCTGAAAGACGCGGATTTAGTCTTTGAAATGCAGGTGGTCCAGGATAGTATTACGCGCTTGATGGCAGTTTATGTTTGCGGCAATCCGGCGGAAATTGGCAGCTTCAGGTCGGCTCGCCATAGCTTCATTCCGTTGGCAATGGGAATAGACGCGATTTATGCTCATTGGGGCGGATCGCATTTTGCTCTCGACAAACTTAATGCCGGCATTATGGACAATATTGATGCCTTGAGAAATCCTTTTAGCGCTTTTTATAGAACGTCGAATATTGCCGCCCCTCATAACGGATTTTCTTCAATGGAGCGATTGGTGAATAGCGCCACTAAGCTAGGCTATCGTTCGGAAAACGGATTTGAAGGATACGAACATCTTTCTGTTGCCGCTGATCAGCGCTCATCTACCGGTAAACAGACTATAAAAATTGGTTATGCGCCGCCGTATAATGTGGAGTATCGCTATGATCCGGAAAAGAATTCTTATCTGCGCTGGCGGGGTGGGGTGCCAGAGATAGACAAGATAAGTGGGCAGCAAGTTGAGGCCAAAAACGTGGTGATTATGTGGGCAGCCTCTGAAGAACTAGAAGGCCAATATAATAATGTTGAGGTGGAAGGAGGAGACGAGGCAACGATTTATCGCAACGGAGAAGTAGGTAGCGGCACTTGGCGTAAAAATAAAAAAGACCGCGAAAGCAAGCTTTATTTTTTTGATGATGAGGGCGGCGAGATAGAATTTGTCCCGGGACAGATTTGGGTGGAAATAATTGAACCGGAGAAAACGGTGACCTGGGACTAGGAGCTGGGAATTGGGAATTACGTTCCTGATTCCCAGTCCCCGGTACCTAATTTTATGATCATTTTTTTATACGGCCCCGATTCTTTTCGCAGCCGGCAAAAATTAAAGCGTATCATCGAGAAATACAAGGCCAAACACAAAAGCGGGCTGAATTTTTTAAAATTCGACTTGAGCGAAACGGGATTGGATGATTTAAGGGAAGCCATAAAAAGCAGGCCGATGTTTGCCGAAAAGAAATTAATTGTGATAGAAAATCTTTTTTGCCTAAGCCCGGAAAACCAGAGAGAGGTTATAGAATACTTTAAGGGAGAGAAGCTCGAAAAAGAGCAGGAGGTGGTGCTGGTTGTCTACGAGAAAAATGCACCCGACAAAAGAAGCCAGGCCTTTAAATTTTTAACCGCTAAAGGCGCTCTCTCGCAGGAATTCGGGAGCCTTGAAGGAACTCAGTTAGAAAATTGGATTAAGAGAGAAGTTGAAGCGAGGGGTGGAAACATCAATCGGCAAGCGATTCAGGAATTAGCTGTTTGCCTTGGCGGAGATTTATGGCAGGCGAGCAACGAAATCGATAAGCTTGTCGCCTTCAAGAATGGCGGCGAAATGGGCGGGGAGATAAAAAAAGAAGACGTTACCCTTTTGATAAAAGCCAAGATTAGCGCCAATATTTTTCAGACGATTGACGCTCTGGCTCAGCGCAATAAAAAAAACGCCCTGAGATTGCTTTATCAGCATTTTAAAGAAGGCGAGAACGCGATTTACCTTTTAACAATGTTTGCTTATCAGTTTCGCAATCTTCTGATAGTTAAGGATCTGGTTGAAAAAGGAGTTCCCTATCCCGAACTGGCCCAAAGAACTAAACTCCATCCGTTCGTAGTTAAAAAATCTTTTCAGCAAACAAAAAATTTCAGCTTGGAGGGGTTGAAGAAAATCTATCTAAGGATCAAAGATCTAGACTTGGCCATTAAAACCGGGCGGATAGAGCCGAAAGCAGTCTTAGAGATGCTAGTGATGGAAGTATAATAGACGAGATTTATGATTTAAAAACAATAAAAATGCCCCGAAGGACATTTTTTCGTAAATCGTAAATCATACATCGTAAATCCCGAAAAGCTGTTTTAGATTACAGCTTTATTAACCATTTTTGTCAGTCGCGACTTTCTTCGGGCGGCGTTGTTTTTCTTGATAGTGCCATGCTTGGCGGATTTGTCCAGAGCCTTATAAATTTGCGGCAGTAACTTTTTCGCTTCTTCGGTTTTCTTTCCGACAAGTAGTTTTTTAAATTCTTTTATCGGCTCTTTCATTTTCTTTTTGTATTGCAAATTCAGCGCTTTCCGGCGCTTGTTTTGTCTCGCTGCTTTTTTGGCGGCATCTAATATAGGCATTTCTGTGCTATGTCATTCTGAGCGAAACGGAGTGAAGCGAAGAATCTCAAGAGATCCTTCAGTCGCGCAGTTTACGCCGAGCGCAGTCGAAGCGCTCCTTCAGGATGACGCTTAGGATTTCTTTCATTTAATCCAGTGTTTATCTTATCAATCATTTTCCTTTCTGGCAAGGGTTCGATTAATGATTTTCTTTGTGTTTTTTTAAAAAACCGTTTAGAATAAAGATATCGTTAGGCTTATAGTCAGTTCTTCCTAAAACGTCATGCTGCTTGCTTGCAGAGAATTTATTCTCCACTTGTTTCAGCATCTTATCAACAATCAAAAACCTATGAGATCCCGAAGCCCTCCGACGCCAAGGCTTTGGCGAGCAGGCAAGTTCGGGATGACGGAAAATTCTTGTATTGCTATGGAAAAGTATATTTTATTAACCAAGGAACAAATTGAAGAAAATCTGGAGCAGTCGGTTGAAATCAAGGGGTGGGTATTGAATTTCCGGTCTTCCGGAAAGATTTGGTTTTTGCAGTGCCGCGATGGGCATGGATTCATCCAGGCGGTTGTATCTAAAAATGACGTTTCGGAGAAAGCCTGGGAAGATTGCCAGAAAATCACGCTCGAAACTTCGGTGGAATTATCCGGCGTAATCCGCAAAGACGAGCGGTCACTTTCCGGCTATGAAATGCAGGTCGGCGATTTGAAGATTATCCAAGTTGCCGCTGAATATCCGATTGCCAAAAAGGAACATGGCGCGGATTTTCTTCTGGATAATCGGCATCTTTGGCTACGTTCGCCTCGCCAGATGGCCATTCAAAAAATTCGTTATACCGTCATTATGGCTACCTGCGAGTTTTTAGATAATAATTATTTTACCAGAATTGATTCCCCTATTTTAACGCCGAGCGCCTGTGAGGGAACAACCACGCTTTTTGAAATTGATTATTTCGGGCAGCCGGCTTATTTAAGCCAGAGCGGCCAGCTTTATCTGGAGGCGGCTATCTTTTCGCTTGGCCGGTGCTATGATTTTGGGCCGGTTTTTCGGGCGGAAAAGTCAAAAACCAGACGCCATCTGATTGAATTTTGGATGATGGATGCCGAGATGGCTTTTGTTAAACACGAGGAGAATTTAGCGATACAAGAAAGCCTTATCGTCCGCATAATCGAAAAGGTTCTTGATAAAAATAAAGAGGAATTGAAAGTTTTAGAGCGTGATATAAGCGTGCTTGAGAAAATAAAAACGCCTTTTATAAGAAAGTCGTATCTCGAGGCGATAAAAGAATTACGGGAAATAGGCTCCGATATAAACGAGGGTGACGATTTGGGGGCGGACGACGAAACTGTTCTTACCAAAAGATACGAACAGCCGATTTTTATCGAAAAATTTCCCGCCGAGGTTAAAGCTTTCTATATGAAGCGCGACCCAGACAACGAGAACTTTGTTCTTTGTTCCGATCTTCTGGCGCCGGAGGGTTACGGAGAGATTATTGGCGGCTCGCAGCGTGAAGAAAATTATGAGGTTTTGCTTAAGCGAATCGAAGAGAAGAACCTGGCGCTTAAAAATTTTCAGTGGTATCTTGATTTGCGAAAATACGGCTCGGTTCCTCATTCCGGATTCGGTTATGGTCTCGAAAGAATAGTTACCTGGATTTGCGGTCTGAAACACGTGCGTACCTCTATTCCATTCCCGCGGTTATTAAACAGAATGAATCCCTGATTAAACCCCTATTTTATATGAACACTTTTTCCGAAAAAGGAAAATCAGATTGGAACCGTTTTGTTGTCGAAAACAACGGTTCTTTTTTGCAGTCTTGGGAGTGGGGAGAATTTCAGAAGAGTTTAGGTAGAAAAATTTGGCGTTTGGGCGAGATTGACGAATGGTTGGCGATGATTGTTCAACATGATTTGCCCTTGGGAAAAAGCTATTTATATTGTCCGGGAGGGCCAATAATGAATTTAAGATTTAAGAATTATGATTTAAGATTTAAGAATTTTTTGGACGATGTCACGGGAATCGGTAGGCAGGAAAAGGCGATATTTTTAAAAATTGAGCCATTTGTTGAAATTAATGCCGGGGAGAACGGTTCTCCCTCTGGAGAGCCGTTCTCCAAATATTGGGCCGACTCCGGCCTCGTAGAATCCGATGGCGGTCAAAGAATAAGAAAAACGCTGGTTTTAGATTTGGCCAAATCAGAAGGAGAATTATTGGCAGAAATGAAACAGAAAACAAGGTATAATATAAGAGTGGCGGAAAAACATGGTGTTAGAGTGAGAATCTCTGACCGACCGGAGAAAGATTTTGAGGAATTTTGGCGGTTGATGCAGGAAACGGCAAAAAGGGATAGAATCAGATGTCATCCGAAAGATTATTATTCGAAGCAACTTTCTCTAATCAGTATTAGGGAGAACGGTTCTCCCGCGAGAGAACCGTTCTCCGAATATTTTGGCGACGAAAAGAATGCCGCGGAAACGAAATTATTTTTGGCCGAATTCGAGAATAAAGTTATTGCCGCCAACGTAGTTATGTTTTTTGACGAAAAGACCATATATTTGCATGGCGCTTCCGATTATGAAAAGCGCCATTTGATGGCTCCCTATCTTTTGCAGTGGGAACAGATTAAAGAAGCTAAAAGATGTGGTTACGCGCAGTACGATTTTTGGGGGCTTGATGAAATAAAATGGCCGGGCGTGACAAGGTTTAAAAAAGGATTTGGCGGGCATGAGATAGAGCAAAGCGGAGCGTATGATTATGTGTTTCAAGATTGGTGGTATGGGATTTATAAGATAGCAAAAAAATTATTCTAATTACTCTAATTTCTAATTAACCTAAAGAATGACCAATGATTAAATTTCAAATGGCCGAATAATTTTTAAAATAGATACTTTAGACATTATTTATTAGCCATTGGGATTTCCCTAGAATAATTAGAGCAATTAGAATAATTAGGTTTAATTGTTCAATGAAATCGTTACTACGAAAATTAGTGCCTGAATTTATGATGAATTGGTACCATTTCATCCTTGCTTATCTTGGCGCGTTGATTTATCGTTTTCCGTCCAGAAAATTGATTGTCATTGGCGTTACCGGGACCACGGGTAAGACGACGACTTGCAATTTGATCGCGCAGATTCTGAATTACTGCGGCTCTAAAACCGGCATGGCGACGACGGTCAATTTTTGTATCGGCGGCGAGGAGTGGATCAATGAGTACAAACAGACAATGTTAGGACGGTTTAAGCTACAGAAGTTGTTGCGCCAAATGGTTGAGGCGGGCTGTAAATATGCGGTTATTGAAACTTCTTCAGAGGGGATTTTGCAACATCGGCACCGGGCCATTGATTATAGCGTTGCAGTTTTTACCAATTTATCGCCCGAGCATATTGAACGGCATGGCGGCTTTGAGAATTATCGGGCTGCCAAGCTGGAGCTATTTGAAAAGGTGGCGAAAAGGGAAGGCGGGATCGGCGTTTATAACCTAGACGACGAAAACGTCGAAAGTTTTCTGGCGATTCCGATAAAGCGGCGATACGGATATTGCACTAAATGTCGGGCTTCAGGTTATCGCGCCGCAATGCTGGAAAACAAGCATCATATTTATGATATTGATGTATCACCAAGTAAGACCAGTTTTGTCTTTGACGACGAGAAATTTGAGTTGCCGTTAATCGGCGAGTTCAATGCTTACAACGCAGCCGCGGCAATCTGCGTTGCTTTATCGCAAGGCTTGGAAATAGGGCAGATTAAAAGGGCCTTGACTTTGGCAAGACCGGTGTCGGGTCGGATGGAGATTATTGATGAAGGGCAGGATTTTGCCGCGATTGTTGATTATGCCCATGAGCCGGCTAGTTTCGAGGGCGCGCTGAAGGCAATAAAAAATTTTAACCTCAAAAGAACAATTGTCGTTTTTGGTTCGGCCGGAGGCGGGAGAGACAAGTGGCGCCGGCCGATGATGGGCGAAATTGCTGATAAATACGCGGAGATAATTATCGTCACAACCGACGATCCGGGCGATGAGAAGCCGGGTGAAATAATTGATGAAATTTTAGAGGGAGTTTTGTCCGCCAAAGGCGGATCCGCGGTTCGACTGAGTTCACCGCCGAAGTCCTCGGGCGGAAAAAACAGAGAACGCATTTTGAAAAAGAATGTTTTTAAAATTGTTGACCGCCGGAGGGCGATTAGAGTGGCCGTTGATTTGGCCCAATCGGACGATCTAATTCTGTTCGCCGGCAAAGGCGGCGAAACTTGGATGAACGTGAAAAACGGTAAGAAAATTCCTTGGGACGAGAGCGCCGTTGTGCGGGAGGAAATCAGGAATAAAATGGCCGACATTCCGGTAATCAAAATCTAAAAAACGTAGAATAAATTAGTTTTCACATAAAACTCTGCTATTGCAAAATTATTAATTTTGCGCAACCTATTGGTTAATAGCAGAGTTTTATGTGTTTAGTTTAAGGAGAGGATTTCATAAAAAAGCGAATTTCACATAAAAAAATCGCCCCGGCAGTATTGCGGGGGCGTTTTGTTTTTTAGTCTAATAATAAATAGCTAAAGTCCGGCGATTCGAGGCCGGCTTTTTTCAGAAGCGTGATTCGTTCTTCAACGACCCTTTTCTGAATCTCTTCGATATTAGCTTCTTTCAGGTGCCGGAAGCGGCCTTGTAATTTTAGATATTCCTCAACCGGTTTGAGTTTAGCCCCCGGTTTTGGTTTCATTGCTTTGAAGATTATCTTTCCATCGATAATCTCATAAACCGGATAAATACCGGTCTCGACAGCCAGCCGCGCCAGTTTGATAGCGTAGCGCGGTTCATATTTCCAGCCAGCCGGGCAGGGAGAACAAATCTGGATATAGCGGAAACCCTTAATGGTTCTGGCTTTCGCAACTTTTTCCTGCAGATCTTCTGGCCAGGCCAGCGAAACAGTGGCGACATAAGGAACCCGGTGTGCCGCTACGATTTCCGGCATATTCTTTTTCCAGAGAATATTGCCGCCAGGCGTGGTGGTGGTGCGCGCTCCGCAGGGAGTGGCGCCGCTGCGCTGGACACCGGTGTTCATGTAGGCTTCGTTGTCGTAACAGAAATACATAATATCGACGTTTTTTTCTGCCGCGCTGGAGAGGGCTTGGATACCAATATCAAAAGTCCCTCCATCGCCTGCCCAGCCGACAACATCGATTTCATTTTGGCCTTGTACTTCTAAGCCCGTTTTGATGCCGGTCGCCACTACCGCGGTTGTTTCAAAAGCGGTGTGTATTACCGGTGTCTTCGGGAGGCAGGAACAAAGATTGGCGCCTTCGATGATAGTCCAGCAACAGGCTGGAATAACCAGAATGATATTTTCTCCCAACGCCTCAAGAACGAGTTTCATGGCGAGAGCCGCGCCGCAGCCGACACAAGCCGAATGCCCGGGAGCTAGATAGGGAGCAGTGTTCTTTTTCATGCGATATTCCCTCCTTTCCCCCAGAGTATCGGCCGCTCGTCGTTCAACGCCAGCTGGCTGTGCTTAATAATTTCTTCAATTGTTGCCGGAGTAATGTCATCTCCATTCAATCCGGCGACGTAGCCAAAAATTTTGGGCTTGTCGCAGTAAGGATTACAACGCCAGGTCACGTCGTATAAAGCTGAACGGATTTCCTGCCAGAGATGGCCGCCTTGCCCGCAGGACAGGTTGCGATCCAGAACGATTATCCTTTTCAGAGAAAAATCATCCCAGACTCTGTCGAGAATAATTTTTTGTATTTGTCGAGACGGGAATGGCCGGAACATTTTTATTCTTATCCAGCCAATATCAGGATTTTTTTCTACTTCTTTGGCGGTGTCGGCCATGGTGCCCATGCTGATAAAGATTGTCTGGGCGGTTTTGGTGTTGTGGCTTTCAACGATTGCCGTTGAGCTTCTTCCAAAAGCCGACTCAAATTCCTGAGCAGCTTCTTCGCTCTTCTGAAAGACAGTGAGCATATCGTTGTTCTGTCGATAACGAAGTTGGGCGGCATAGTCCGGCATCATAATAATAGTGCCCAAAGAAATAGGATTTTTTGGGTCCATTTTGAACTTCGGTTTGAGCGGAGGCAAGAACTTGTCCGCGTCTTTCTGGCTTGGAACGATTACCGGTTCATAGGTATGCGAAACCAAAAATCCTTCGTAGATGACCATAACAGGAATTAATGTTTGCTCGGAAATCCTGTAGGCCAATAAGATAGTATCGAGAACTTCCTGGGCGTTTGTGCAATAAAGCTGGATCCAGCCGGCGTCTTTTACACTCATAGTGTCGTTGTGGTCAGCCCATAAGGCCCAAGGAGCGCAAATCGCTCGGTTGGCAACCGCCATGACGATTGGCAGGCGGGCTCCGGCGGCCCAATGAATCATCTCGTTCATTAGGAGTAGTCCTTGCGATGAAGTGGCCGTAAAAGCTCGGACACCGGTCATGGCGGCGCCAATACAGGCGGCCATGGCTGAATGTTCAGATCCACATAAATTATCTTAGCTTGGAGCTCGTTGCTATCGATAAGGTCAGAGATTTTTTCGGATACGGTGGTAGCCGGCGTAATCGGGTAAATCGGCGCGACCTGTATTCGGGCCAGTTTGGCTCCGAGAGCAGCGGCCACATTGCCCGAGATATATCGAGTTTTGCCTTCCATATTTATTCCTCCGTTTCAACGTCGGGCCGCATTTCAATTGCTTTGAGCGGACACTCTTCGCTGCAGACACCGCAGCCTTTGCAGTGGTCGTAGTCAATCGTTACCTTACCGTTTTCGTCGACCAAAATAGCCGGTTCCGGACAGAATTTTCGGCAAATCCCGCATTTCAAGCCCCGATTTTTGCACTTGGCATAGTCGATAACCGGCTTGACCGTCCGCCAAAGGCCTGTTTTGTTTCCAGTGGTGTCACGAAGAGAAATCGAGATTATTTTGGATAATTCAAGTAATTTATCGACCTCTTCGATGGCCGTTGGCATGGATAAATTCGGCCTGATGGAATTTGTCGACATTTTGATGGCGGTTTTTTCAAACGCCTCTTTGGCCGAGGCAATGTTGTCGTTGATTTTATGCGGCGGAATATCCCCGCTTCCATAATTGCCTGGCAGAGGATGTCTATAGTGATACCGAGGGCATTCTCTAATGCTTTTGCCACGGCGCCGAGAATGGTGGTATTGGTGATGGGAAGTTCTCGGGTCCCGATGCCATATTTTGCCGCGATGTTTTTCGCGTCAATGGTGGCGACCCTGAATGGTCCGAGATAAAAGAAATCTTTTGGCGGTTTGGCAGAGTTGATAATTAGGCAGCCATTGTCTCTAAGGCTATCTATAATTTCCGGAGTTATTAATCCTTCGTCTAAAACTACGATGCAATCTGGATTGGCGATTGGGTAACGGGCGCTAATTTTGTCGTCAGCCAGGCGGAAGTCAGCCGTAACTGGCGCGCCGCCCCTTTCAGCTCCGAACTTCGGCGCGGAAAGGGCGTATTTATTAAAGAGTACAGCCGCTTTGCCCAGAATAATCGAGGCAATGACTACGCCTTGGCCTCCGCGACCCCAGAATTTTATTTCGAACATCTCGTTCATCTCCTTTTAGGGTTTCCGGTTATTATGTTAGTTTTCAAAGAAACTTCCTGTGCCCCAATTTTAGCCTCAAAATTGTTATTCTGTCAAGATTTTAGGTAATAGCTTAGTGAAAAATGCTGATTTTTTGTCATTCCCGCGCAGGCGGGAATCCAGAAATCATGGAAATTCAATAAATTCTGGATTTCGGATCAAGTCAGGAATGACAGTATCTGCCAGTATTCACCAAACTAACCCGTGCTGTTTGACATTTGAAAAATTATTTGTTATAAGGATAGAAGCTTTGTTCGTTGTAAAATTTTTGTAAAAAAGAGGTAACTTCATGCAGGAAATATTTTTTGTGTCCGCCATCGAACTTTTAGTTTATTTTCTTATCGGGACATTGATTGCCGAATGGTATGAAGCCGAATTGTTGGCATTTATCAAAAGGGGCGGCGCGCTACTGCCTAAAAAAGTAGAAGCAATTAGCAATCGGATGATTTATGGCTGGCTTTGGCTTCTGCCTTGCGAGAGGATAAAAGGCCTTGGGCCATGGAAGAAGTAATCTTTTAATATTGAAAGCCTAAAAATACTAGCGGTCTGCAAAGAGACCGTTTTTTAATTGGAAATTTAAGAGAGCGGATGGTATGATTAAAATCGAAAAAGCGTAATTGCTATCTTATTATGAAAAAATATTCATCCCAAAGAGCCGGCAAGGGAAAAACGGCTTATCGGACGCCGAGTGTTTTCAGATACAAAAACATTAAAAAAGTGGAAGGATTCAAAATAAAAGAAAGGCAGCTGGTCTTCATAAAAAATGCAAAAGGTGATAAGATATGATTGTGTAAAATAAAAAGTAATAATTGATCAAATGAAGCTACATTTCTACGGCGGCGCCAAAACGGTGACCGGCGCAAATTATCTTCTGAAGGCTCAGGGTAAAAAGATTTTGGTTGATTGCGGCCTATTTCAAGGGTCGCCGGAGCAAGAAGCCAGAAATTACGAGCCGTTTCCTTATAATCCCGAAACGATTGATTTTGTTTTAATTACCCACGCTCATTTGGATCATATTGGCCGCTTACCTAAACTGCTTAAAGACGGGTTTCGGGGAAAGATTTTTGCCACTGGTCCGACAATCGATTTTGCCCGATTGATGCTTGAGGATACCGAGAGAGTCTTGGAAGAAAAAGCGAACAAGGCCGATCTTATCCCCCTTTTCCTTCACAGCGAGGTGGAGGAAACAATGGAGCATTTTCATCGGGTCGAATACGAAGACGTTTTCAAAATAGCTAAAGGGATAGAGGTTTGTTTTCGGGATGCTGGACACGTTTTGGGCTCGGCGATCATCGAACTGAAAGTGAAGGTTGGGTCGGGAACAAAAAAAATCGTTTTTTCTGGAGACTTGGGTAATGACCCGGTGCCATTTTTACGGACGCCGGCAACTATTTCGGATGTTGACTATTTGCTTGTCGAATCTGCCTATGGTGATAGGCGGCATGAATCGCCAGAGCATTGTCAGCGTTTGATTGAAAATGCGGTTGAGGAAATTGCCGCCAAAAAGGGCGTTTTGATAATCCCGAGTTTTGCCTTAGAGCGAACTCAGCAGATTCTTTACCACCTTAATAATTTAATCGAGCAGCATAAAATTCCGCAAATGCCCATCTTTTTAGATAGTCCGTTGGCTATCAAAATCACCCAAGTATATGAAAGATATCCTCAATATTATGACGCCGAAGCCTCGTTTTTGGTAAAAGAGGGAGACGATGCATTTAAATTTCCGGGCTTGGAGATGACGCTGACGACCGCGCAGTCTAAAAAAATCAACCGAGTGCCGCCGCCTAAAATTATTATTGCAGGTTCGGGCATGAGCCAAGGGGGGCGGGTGGTGCATCATGAATCATTTTATTTATCCGGCCCCAATAACATTCTTTTAATCGTTGCCTATCAGGCCAAAGGAACTTTAGGTAGGCGGATTGCTGACGGAGCGAAAGAAGTGGAAATCTTAGATCAAAAAATACCGGTCCGGGCAAAAATAGAGCAAATCGCCGCTTATTCCGGCCATGCCGATTCGGAGCAATTATTTAAGTGGGTCAGCCGAACAAGATATAGCCTTAAAAAAGTTTTTGTTGTTCAGGGCGAAGAGAAGCCGGCAGAAGCTTTGGCCCAGAGAATTAAGGATGATTTGGGTGTTGAGGCTATGGTGCCGGAGGCGGGACAAACCGTGGAGTTATAAAGTTATCTGCGCCCAAGAAGGCGCGAAGAGACTATTTGTCTAAAGTATAATTAATTTAAAGCTTATGCAAAAACTGTCCTCGTCGTATTTAAAATATAAAATTTGTGTTTCTGGAGCGGCCGAAACAACCCATTGTGCTGAAGGCACGTTAGAAAAAGGCAAAGAATTGGGCAGGGAGATAGTCCGACACAACGGTGTTTTGGTAACTGGCGCCACTTCCGGGACCCCCTACTGGGCAGCCATCGGCGCCAAAGAGGAGGGTGGAATTTCTATTGGGTTTTCGCCAGCCGCCTCCGAGAAAGACCATGTTAGGAAATATCGAATGCCAGTCGATTATTTCGATATCATCGTTTACACTGGCTTTGGATATTCGGGCAGAAATCTTCTTTTGACCCGGGCGGCCGACGCCGTGATTTTTGTCTGCGGTCGAATGGGAACCTTGAACGAATTCACTATCGCTTTCGAGGACAGTAAGCCATTGGGGGTGTTGATTGGCACCGGAGGAACCGCTGATATGGTGCGGGATATTATAAAGAAAAGCCACCGGCCTTTCCGAAAGATAGTTTATGATACGGATCCGAAAAAATTGGTTGAAAAGCTGATAGAATTAGTGAAAAAAGAAAAAATTGTTTCCCCGCCGCCAGCGAAACAGAGGTTTTGTAAAATAGCTTAACGCGCCGTCTATCTCTTGTCTGCAATCGTTGATTGCCGTCACGCGTCGACGTTTAGTTTGCGCGTAATCAGCGTGATTTTATCTATTGATCCGCTACAATTAAAAATATTTTACAACTTATTTTAGCCGCTCTTCTCGGAGGGCTGTTGGGGCTGGAAAGAGATTATGTTGGTAAGCCGGTCGGTTTGAGAACCTACGCCTTAGTTTCTTTGGGCGCCGCTTTGTTCACGATAATTTCCGTCAATTCTTTCAAGCTTTTTCCGGGTGCGCAGTTTGATCCGATGCGCATCTCGTCGCAGATAGTTACCGGTATCGGTTTTCTGGGGGCCTGCATCATTATTCATCAGGGTTTAAGAGCTAAGGGTATTACCACTACCGCTGGCATCTGGCTTGTTTCGGCGATTGGCGTGGCTATTGGACTTGACTTGTATCAGACGGCCATTTTTACAACGATTTTGGCTTTTATCATCATCGTTGTTTTGCGATGGGTTGATTGGGAGAAGGAAATAAAAGAGGTGGTAGATAGGGTTAAAGAATTGTAAAAGATTAAGAATTTTGTTATATTCCGCCAGAGAGGCAAAATTTGTATATTTTGTTTCCGGCGGATATTTTTTTAGTCCCCATTGTGAGCGGAACGCTCACGCAAGCTACGCTTAATTGTGAGCGGAACGCTCACGCAAGCTACGCTTAATTGTGAGCGGAACGCTCACGCAAGCTACGCT
>Ga0100395_1000877_pt1 | contig 22746 bp, 22 predicted proteins | sample CryGeymeta201519_FD_81542 | JGI IMG/M metagenome (GOLD analysis project Ga0100395, IMG submission 81542) | Groundwater microbial communities from Crystal Geyser aquifers in Utah, USA - Crystal Geyser metaG 2015-19 | ecosystem: Environmental > Aquatic > Deep subsurface > Groundwater | place: USA... | reverse complement strand
GGATAAGCTTTCCAAAAAAGCCGACATACCTTTTAGCACTTTAGTCAAAATAGAGGCAGGTTATACTCCTAATCCTTCTATGGAGACATTAATCAAAATTGCCGACGCTTTTGGTATAGGTTTGGATGAGCTTTTGGGAAGAAAGTGATTGACAAGATAAAAATGCTATGGTAAACTCTCTTTGTAAGTCAAGAAAATTGGAAAGGTGGTATGTTTCGAAGGGGGAATCTGCCACTATAAAATAATTCAAACCTTCGCCTAAAAAGCGGAGGTTTTTATGTTTATACCAAATAATAATTTGGGTGAAGGAACGATGAGTAATGTTGCAGAGTTGGATTTAATAGATATAAAACAAGCTAGTGCGTGGGCAAGCCGCTATTTGGAGAAGAACGTCACGGTTTCAAATATATCTTATTTAATCCAATATGGAAGAATAAAAAAAGCCGGGGATAATGGAACAGTTTTGATTGATAAGCATGACCTAGTCAAGTATTATAAATCTTTTAATGGTAAGAGAGAGGTTAATTGGAAGAATCGACTGGGGCACGATTTAAATTGGGCGCTATCTTTTGATAATGTTAAAGAAGCGGAGACTACTAAGCACGTGCATCGTCTGCATCCTTATAAAGGTAAATTTATTCCTCAATTAGTAGAATATTTTCTTGATGGTCACAAGGATAATTTTAAAAAGGAAAATTATTTTAAAAAAGATGATATCGTTTTAGACCCTTTTTGTGGTAGTGGAACAACATTGGTTCAAGCAAATGAATTAGGAATGCATGCGATAGGTATTGATATATCCGTTTTTAATTCTTTGATAAGCAATGCCAAAATTGACAAATATAACTATATTGAATTACGCAACGAATTGGGCAACATTACGCGCAAGTTAAAAGTTTTTATAGCAGATTCTGAGACGGTCAAATTTGAGAATGAATTGCTTGACAATCTTTGGAAATTCAATAATAAATTTTTTCCTACTCCAGCATTTAGATATAAGGTAAATAAGGGCCAGATTAATGAATATAAATATGGCACAGAGAAAGAAAAAGAATTTTTGCCTATATTTTTAAAACTTGCAAAGGACTATAAGGTACAAATAAAACAAGACAAGGCAGATAGTTTTTTAGATAAGTGGTATTTGCAGCATATAAGAAATGAAATAGATTTTGTTGCGAATTTGGTCAAACAGATTAAAGATCAAAAAACAAAGCAAATTGTTAGTATTATATTAAGTAGAACAATTCGTTCTTGTCGTGCAACTACCCATTCTGATTTGGCTACTTTAAAAGAGCCTGTTGTGCAGACTTATTATTGTTCAAAACATGGTAAAATTTGCAAACCTTTGTTTTCAATACTAACGTGGTGGGAGAGATATGGTGTAGATACAATTCAACGGTTAGAAACTTTTGATAGACTAAGAACAGGTACTCATCAAATTTGTTTAACAGGCGACGCTCGTAAAATAAACATTTTTGAAGAAGTAAATAAAGCGCATATCGAATTTGCCAAGGTGTTAAAAAAACAAAAAATTCAAGGCATATTTTCAAGTCCTCCATATGTAGGATTAATCGACTATCATGAACAACATGCTTATGCGTATGATTTGTTTGGTTTTAGTCGGCAGGATGAACTAGAAATAGGTCCACTATCCAAGGGGCAAGGTAATGAAGCAAGGATTTCTTATGTCCAAGGCATAGCTGAAGTGTTAAGAAATTGTAAAAAGTTTTTAGTAGAAGGTTATAACATTTTATTGGTAGCAAATGACAAATACAATATATATCCTCAAATAGCAGAAGAAGCGCACATGAAAATAGTCAATCGGTATAAAAGGCCAGTTTTAAATAGGACAGAGCGTGATAAGTCAGCTTATTCTGAAAGTATTTTTCATTTAAAGGAAAAATAAATATGTCGTTCCAAAAAACAAGAAACATGATAACTCCAGAACAATTTTTAAAAGAGTTTAAAGAAAAATTTACAGATTGGAGCAGTTTTCAAGGAAATAAATTCAAAAATGTGCGTGAGAGTTGGATTGCGGCCAATTTCCTGCGAACGTATAATAGACTTTACAACTTAAATTATTCTTTGCCTCTCCCTATAGAAAATAATCTTGTGCCGGATATAAAAGGTTGCGTTGATGAGTCAAATGATAAAGCTTTAAACTTTGAGATAGGAGAAGTTTTGCTAGATGGTGCGGCGAGGAGCGAAAAATATAAAAATTTGATCAATCAACCAGCATTCAAAGAAATTGAATCTAACCCCGAAGCAATAAAAGTTATTAGGACCAATTTACTGAATTTACTTAAGGATAAGCTATTGCGTGATTACGGCAAGGTCACATTTTTATTACTATACTTTAATCCGTCGGCTGATGCCGGAGAAGAATTATTTTTTGATAAAGAGCAGATAATAGAAAATTTCATGAAAGAAGATGATTTTGTAAATATTCTTAATACTGATAATAAATTCCAGGAAATCTGGTTATTGACTGGTCGGATTATCAAAGGTTATTCTCAGATAATATCTATATTTCCGGAGGTTAAAGTTTATGAGTCTTACAAAAGATAAGATTGCTGAGATCGAGCAAGTTTTGAAAAATGCTCTAAGACATAAGTTCAGTAATTATAAGCCAGAACCGGCATCGATGCCTTTTCATACGAGACTTTTAGGCAAAGATAGGCTGGCATTGTTTTCGTTTATACATTCTTTAAATACTAATTTTGGCACAAGTATTTTTGAGCCAGTTGCGCTTGTCTTGGCTAAAAATAAATTTCAAACAGCTAAATCACAGGCAATAGCTGGAGATTCTATTTATGAAGGGGCGCAGTTTGAAATTCAAAAAATAATGGATAATTTAATGACAGCCGAAGCTACTCCGGATAAAACAAAAGAAATCGAAACGATTAGAAAAGTTTGTCAGAAAGGCAAGGTGCGGAAAGTAAAGCTTACTAAGATAGACATTTTTTTAGAGAGTAAAACCGGAGAGCTATTTTTGTTTGATCTAAAGAGCGCAAAACCAAATATTGGCGAATTCAAGGGTTTTAAAAGAACATTGTTGGAATGGACGGCCGCAATTTTAGCTTCTAATCCAAAAGCGAAAGTTAACAGCATCGTCGCAATTCCTTATAACCTTTATGAGCCTAAGCCATATACACGTTGGACCATGCGAGGCATGCTTGATTTAAATAAAGAATTAAAAGTAGCTCATGAATTTTGGGATTTTATTGGCGGCGATGGAACATATAACGATCTGTTAAGTTGTTTTGAGAGAGTCGGCATAGAGTTAAGGCCAGAAATAGATCAATATTTTGCAAGGTTTAGAAATAACAATAAAAAATAGTACGAACAGAATGCTAATAAATATAAATCCTGATCGAGAATGGGAAATTATAAAATTTGAGACGCATTATAATAAACCTGCAATAAATGGGCATTATCCTGACGGTATTGTGCGTAGGAGGGAATTGCTTTTATTTGCCCAGTGCTTTCTTGCGGATTATCAGACTACAAAATCAAGTAAATATAAAAATTTCTTCACAGAACTATACCGACTAACAATGAAAACATATTTTGCATGGGGATAATAAATTTAAAATGGCGTTAACATTTTCTGAAAAATGTTTATGGGCAAAAAAGGCAGCTAGGATAAATCTCGAAACTGATCGCGGGCAAGAAGACTTCTATCGGCTGACAAAAGAAAGCGGACTCGGAGAAAGACAGCTTACTTATTATGCTAACGCTTATGAAGCAGCGGAAGAATCAGGCCTACAGGCATTGTCATACAAAAAGAGAATGCCGGAAGGAATACGAAAAGAAGCAATGGAAAAGATTAATAAATATTTATCGCTCAGAGTGCCTTCTCATCTCCGTTCAGAAATAGGTTTTATTACTAAATCACAGAGCAATACGATTATCGCGTATGAAAAAAGGCCTTTATTTTCAGACCCGTCAAGAACAAGTTGTATAGAAATTTTTCGGGTTCGTTACGCAGATTTTGATAATCGTTGGCACTTATACTGGATGCGTAAATTCGGCAAATGGTGGCCGTATATTCCTAAAAAACCTATATTTACAGTTGAAGATTGTATAAGGGAAGTTGAAGCTGATGCATGGGGATGCTTTTGGGGATAGATAATATATTTTTCCACCAAAATCTGCCTCATTGATATATTTTGCTCTTTTGTCTGTCTTTTGCAATGGGGCAAATTTTTGGGTGGGGGCAAAAATTTGCCCCTCGTCCAAGCTGACGGCTCGGCAAACCGCCGTCCAAGTGTTTTTCCAAGCGCAGGCGGTGCGGCTGAGCCTCTATTGAGTGTTTTAGATGGCATCGCACAGCGAAGCCGCAGGCAGCAGGCGGCCTCTATAGCAGCATTTTGTGGCAAGGTCGCTGCCGCCGGCTGCCTGCCGAGCCGCGTTGAAAATTAATTTTAGGCCATTATTTCAAAGGGAACCTTTGAAATAGGTTCTAACCTTTTGATATAACGACCCAAAAAAAATCCTCACCTTGCGAATTTACAAGGATTTTATAAGGATAACTATAAGAACCAGAAAGGCTTGCATATGCAAGCCGCCGGTTCGAGCAGGTTTTCCTTAAAAAATCAGCCAATTCTTCGGCGCTTGCAGCCGAAGCGGCGTAACTCCGTAAATATTTACGGTGAAGCAGCCGCCAATTTTTTCAAGGAGGGCAATAATATGCGATACTTTCTCTATGCGCGCAAGTCAACGGACACTGAGGATAAGCAGATCCTCTCTATCCAATCACAGCTGACCGAAGTGCGCGAATATGCACGAAAAGAAAATTTGCAGATTGTGCAGGAATTACAGGAAGCGTGCACTGCCAAGGCTCCCGGCAGGCCTGTATTTAATGAGATAATCACCAGAATAGAAAAAGGCGAAGCTGATGGCATAGTTTCATGGCATCCTGATCGGCTTGCGCGCAACAGCATAGACGGCGGCAAGATAATATACCTTATAGACACCGGCCATATCGTTGACTTGCGCTTTCCTACCTACCGCTTTGACAACAGCGCACAAGGCAAGTTTATGCTCAACATTATATTCGGCCAGTCAAAGTATTATGTGGACAACTTAAGCGAGAACACAAAGCGCGGCATACGAGAGAAACTGCGCCGCGGCGAGTATCCCGCATTTGCGCCTATAGGCTACCTCAACGACGGCAAAGGTAAGATATTTGTTGATGAGGCTGCTGCGCCGCTTGTTAAGAAACTCTTTGCCTTGTGCGCTGAAGGACGATACACGCTGGACGAGCTGAAAAAATTGGCGTCTGCTTCCGGCTTGGCGAGCAAGAGATACAAAAAGCCTCTTGTTGTAAGTAATGTTCATCGCATATTAACGAATGCTTTTTATTATGGTGTGTTTTTTTATAAGGGCGAGATTTTCCAGGGCGCGCACGCAGCCATAATAACGAAAGATTTGTTTGATAAGGTTCAGGATGCATTGAAACTCAAGAGCAGGCCAAAGCTATGCAAGGGCCGCTACTTTGCTTTTAGAGGGCTTTTCCGTTGCGGCGAATGCGGCTGCGCGATAACCGCAGAACGGCAAAAAGGCCACAATTACTATCACTGCACAAAACGAAAAGACGAATGCAGCCAGCAAGGCTATGTCCACGAGGAAAATCTCGCCCTTATGATAAGCGAGGCCTTAAGCAAAATAAACCTTGACGATAAAACTTATAACGCTATGATGGCTGAGTTAGAGCGCGAAAAGGAACTGCTCAAGGCTGAGAAAATTCACAATGGCAGGGTTAACGAAATACAGCTGCAAGAAATAGACGAACAATTAGCCCGGCTACTTGATTTATTTGTTGAGGGCAATATTACGGCTGACGAGTACAAAGCCAAAAAGGCCTCGCTTATCAACAAGAAAATCGCCCTAGTAAATAACTCTCAGGCAATTTTCAGTCCTTCAAGCATCCCCCTATTAGAGGATAAAAAAACACACCATATAGAAAATCCCTCATTGGACACTAACGGAAAATGGTTAGAACCGATGAGGGATTTTCTAACTCTTGCTCGCCAAGCCAGTTACGCCGCTTCGGCTGCAAGCGCCGAAGAATTGGCTGATTTTTTAAGAAAAATCTGTTCGAACCGGCGGCTTGCATATGCAAGCCTTTCTGTTTCTTATAGTTATCCTTATAAAATCCTTGTAAATTCGCAAGGTGAGGATTTGGGGTAAGTGAGGAGATTTGAACTCCCGGCCTTCTGATCCACAATCAGACGCTCTAACCAACTGAGCTACACCTACCATAAGTCTTTTTATCTTAAGTGAACTATGCAATGGCAATTTCTACAAAGCCATTCTAAATTGTCAGATTTATTATTCTTTCTATTGGAATCTCTATGATGAACAACTAAAACCCTACTGTCTTTTATTCCGCAAACACTGCATTTTTCTGGTTTGCCATATCTTCTTAATAATTTCCTATATACTGACCTACCTGAAATCCAATTAGGCGCATTTTCTCCACAACGAATATTTTTATTTTCCCATGAACAGTGACAGGCGATGCTACAAAAAAATCTTCCGCTTTTTGATTTCCTGAAATCCCTGGGCGTTCTCCAAACTTTCTTGCCACAATAATCGCACTCAAGCCATTTACCTCTTATTTGTGCTTTGGCTTGGCATTTTTTGGAACAGTATTTACCCCATCCTATTTTTGCATGTGAATTTTTTACCCATATTACCTTACCACATACTTTACATTTCTTTCTTACCATGTAAATATTTTACTATATGGATAAGCTTTTGTCAAATCTATATATAAGACCACAATCTAGTGCTCTAACCAGCTGAGCTACAGCCACCAAATTCAGCGAAGCTGAATTTGATCCTGTTTTGCAAGCTATATCAAACAGCAAAACAGGACCTATCATGCTATTAGTTATCAAATGTTACTCGTAAGGTCCTGTGTCACTACTCGTAATAGCTGGTAGTGACACAGGATCATACTTTTTTGCTTTTGCTCTGATTATGGCAAAAAAGTATGGCGTCCCTGGCCCGACTCGAACGGGCGACCCTTTGCTTAGAAGGCAAATGCTCTATCCGCCTGAGCTACAGGGACGTATTCGCGGATTACTCGCTACAAGCTGACAGCCGACTTCGGCTTGCCTGCTCGCTCACTACGTTCGCTGTGCTGGCAAGCCTTCGTGGCTGCCAGCAGCTAGAGCAAACCGCTCACAAAGAACAGAAATAATCTTTAAGCATTATTTTTAATGCTGCCTTGCCTTTTGCTGTTTTAAAATAACGCTCTCGCCTTAAAGCATCACTTTTCGTCATGTATGCTTCAAAGAAAATTAACTCTACAGGTCTCCGAAATTTAGTCGCAGGCACTTCCTCTGCCTAATGACGCAAAACCCTAGACTCTACATTATCCGTAAAACCAATATAAAGCAACTTATCTTTTTGGCTTCTAAGTACATATACGAAGTACATTGCTTTACTTATATTGGCCCTAAACCATTCGTCCCTTCGGGGCTCAGGTTCATGGTCGGGGCGAGAGGATTCGAACCTCCGACGTCTTGCTCCCAAAGCAAGCGCTCTAGCCAAGCTGAGCCACGCCCCGCTTTAAGCATAGTATTATACACGATTACCATATTCTTTACCACAAAAATTTGACCATCAATTATTCTTGCGCTATTCGTATAAATAATATAGAATAATCATATTATGAAAAAGATGATATTGAGTATATCCTCATGCCTGTTAATAGCCCTTATCCTGTCTGCCGCGGCTGCCTTATGGTATGCCCAAAAAATATTTATACCGCAAAAATTAAAACCCCTTCTTATAGAAACAGCCAAAAAAGCAAATATTAAAATCGACCTGGAAAATGTATATTACATATTCCCGGGCGAATTTTCCGTACGCGGCTTAACGCTCTATGACAGAGACATACCTTCGCAAAAAACACTTACGGCAAATAATATAAGGATATGGTTTAAACCCCTGGAACTGCTGTTAAAAAAACATGTGCTGGTTAACAAAATAGACCTTATAACGCTCAAAATATTTCCCGGCCCGGGGCACACATTCACATCAAAGGGCCATATTTTTATAGATGGGGAATTATCGTATAAATTAAACGACCCTAAAAGCCTGGCCTACGAAGGCATTATAACGCTTAAAGACCATGACATAAAAAACATGCCTTTTGTAAAAAATATTTCCGGATTAAACGGAAAAATAAGGATCTTTCCCGAAAAAATATCCATAATAGAATTAAAAGGGCATTCTTTCGGTTGCCCTGTTGAGTTCTCCGGTTTTTTAGAAAACTTTAAAGACCCTTACCTGGACCTGACAGAAACCATAGACTTAGACCTGTCAAAAATAGACAGTTTCCTTTTAGCCAAGATAAGTAACTCCATAAAATCAATAACCCTTTCCGGAAAAAGTATAGCCATCCTCAAAATGTCCGGAAAATTAAGCCAATGGCCTATAAAATTTAACGGCAGCGCTTCTGTTGAGGATGCCCAGGCAAATATAAAAAACCTCAAAAATACCATACAAAATATAAAAGGCTCTGTCAGCTTTGACGAAAACTCCATAACCATACCGCGCCTGGAAGCGTTGTACAACGACATAGAATATGATTTCAAGGCAACCATGACAAGCTATAACGCGCCGTCAATATACGCTGTGTTAAATTCGAAAGACCTGCTCCTTGAAACAAAACTAAGGACCATAGATGATTACGTGCGTTTTGATTCGATTGACGGAACCTGGTTTAATTCCACCATCAACTTGGTCGGAGAAATACAAAACTATCAAAACCCGGAATTAAAGCTTTCCGGAGAATCAAAGCTGGACCTTGAAGATATCCAAAAAATACTCTCAAGGCTGTTTGGTGAAAATAACAATGTTTCTGATTTTATAAATAACTTAAAACCCAAAGGCATATGCGCAATGTCGCTTTTTATAGACGGGCTGATAAATAATTTCATTAACTGCGAAGTAGGCCTGAAGGCAGAATCTGAAAACCTTATATTAAACGGTTTTAACCTGGGCGCGCTTGATCTGTCGGCGCAGCTTAAAACGAAAGTATTTTCCGTGCCAAAACTAAACCTAACGCCTTACTCAGGCACGCTGGACATACAGGGCAATATAAACGCCGACTCAGAATATAAAATAGATATGAAAGCAAAAGATGTTGACCTGGGCAAACTTATAAAAGACACGGGATTTAAAGATAAAGATATATGGGGCATTGTATTTCTTAATTGCGCTCTTACCGGAAAAGGCAGTGATTTAAATAATTTAAAAGGCCAGGGCTGGTTATTAATATCAAACGGCCGGCTATGGCAATTCCCGCTTTTGGGCGGTTTTTCCGATTTCTTAAAACTTCCCAACCTTAAAAACATAGAAATAAAAGAAGCTTCTGGAAATTTTGTGGTTGCCGATAAAAAGATAACAACCCAAAACCTTGAATTTTCAAGCCCGCAGATGAATATGGCAGCAAGAGGCTCGCTCGGATTATACGGAGGCCTTGATTTTAATATAGGCTTGAGCTTTACCCCTGGCTTTGCCCAGGAAAATCAGCTGGCAAAGCTTGCAATGCTATTAGTGGATGAGACCGGAAGATTTTTAGGCGAGCTTAAGCTAACTGGGACGCTTAAAGAACCGAAATACAGTTTTGTGACACTGCATCTGGATAAAATTTTCGACAACGCTGTTGTAAACAAGATCAAGGAACTCTTCAAAAAACAACCGTAGGCTATTTGATTATATCAACGTGCCTCAACAAAATCCTTCTTGCCTGATATATCGCTTTTGCCCTGTGGCTTATCCTGTCTTTTATCTTCGCAGGTAATTCAGCGACAGTTTTTGAATATCTCGGTATTATAAATAACGGGTCATACCCAAAACCGTTATTGCCGCGAAGCACTGTGCCTATAAAACCGAAACAATCACCTCTTAACACCTTTACATTACCGTCAGGCTCAGCTAAGGCAACGCTGCATTTGTACCTGGCAAATCTTTTCTTAAAAGGCACACCTTTTAATTCATCCAAAAGCTTACGATTATTCATGTTATCGCTGGCGTCTTCTGAGGCATATCTTGCCGAATAAATGCCTGGCTTACCGTCAAGCGCATCAACCTCAAGCCCCGAATCATCGGCCAGGCTCAGCATGCCGGTCTCTTCTGCGGTTATCTTTGCTTTTTTTATCGCATTATCATCAAACGTAAACCCGTCCTCAGAAATAGGGCCTATGTGCGGAAAATCAGCCAAGGACCAGACCTTCATGCCGACGTCGCGCAAAAGCCTCATTATTTCTTCTTTCTTCTTTTTATTTCTGGTCGCTATGACTATATCTTTATATTTTTTATTCACCCAACCCCTCCTGCGCCTGAATATCAGTTGAGCGCGAATCACTGCGAACCATAAATACTCCTTCCCTTGGAATCCACTCCTACAATCAAAGGCAGATCAACCACCTCAAGCTCATATATAGCCTCGGGCCCAAGATCAATATATGCAACCGGCCTTCTTGATTTAACATGTTTTGAAATAAGGGCGCCCAGGCCTGCGTACGCAAGAAAATAAACCGCTTTGTATTTTTTTAACGCGGCTGCAACATCCTTTGAACGCCTGCCTTTACCTATTATCGCCTTTACGCCCGCCTTAAGCAGATCTGGCGTAAATTCATCCATCCTTGAACTTGTCGTCGGACCGCAGGAACCTATAACCCTGCCTTTGGGCGTTTTTGTGGGGCCGCAATAATAAATAATCGCGCCTTTTAGATTTATAGGCAGTCTCCTGCCTGACTTTATCGCCTCAACCAGTCTTTTATGCGCCTGGTCGCGGGCCGTGTAAATCCTGCCGCTATATAATATTTCATTCCCTGATTTTAGATTTTTCATTTTAAATTATGGTTGTGGCGCTGCGCGTAGCATGGCATGAAATATTCACGCAAACAGGCAGCCCTGCGATATGCGTAGGATATTTTTCAACATTTACTGCAAGCGCTGTTGTCTTACCGCCCAATCCCATCGGCCCGATGTTTAACTTATTGATTTCTTTTAATAAATCTTGTTCCATAGTTTTGAGCTTTTCGCTTTTAGCTTTAAGCTTATGTAATAGCGCCTTTTTTGCAAGCAAACACGCATAGTCCTGCGTGCCGCCTATACCTATCCCGACGACAAACGGCGGGCAGGCGTCCGGGCCTGCTTTCTTTACAACCTCTAAAACAAATTCTTTTATTTTAGCCATACCAACAGTGGGATTAAACATCCTGACCCGGCCCTTATTTTCACAGCCAAAACCTTTCGGTAGCACAGTTAATTTAATCCTGTTCCCTTTTACTATCTCGGTATGAATTACTGCCGGCTGATATCCTGATTTGCCCCGCAAAACAGGATCAGCAACTATAGAATTACGCAAAAAACCTTTATTGTATCCTGATTCTACGCCTTTATTTATCGCATCGGTTAATAATCCGCTCTTTATATGGACATCCTGCCCAAGTTCAACAAACACAACCGGCATGCCGGTATCCTGGCAAATCGCCAGTTTATCTTTTTTTGCTATGCGCGCATTATCTATTGTGGCCTTTAAAATCCTTTTTGCTCGGCGATTACCTTCAGATATATACGCCCGCTTAAGCGCTTCTAAAACATCAGGCCTTAGATTAAAATTCGCCTCAAGGCAAAGCCTGGCAACTGTTTCTTTTATTTTTCCTGCTTTTACGTATCTCATCTTACGTACTCCGCGCTTACTGTGGTTGTTATTCCGCCCCTGGGGTTGAATACGCCTGTAATCTTTACCCGGCGGGGCTTGCAAATATTTACAAAATCATCGAGTATTTTATTTATAACATGCTCATGAAATATTCCGATATTGCGGTAGAATATTGTATACAATTTAAACGACTTTAGCTCTATGCAATATTTATCCGGTGAATATTCTATTTTTATGTTTGCAAAATCAGGCAGGCCTGTTTTGGGGCATATACATGTAAATTCCGGCAGATCCAAAGTTATCGTATACTCCTTGTCAGGATATTTATTTACCCAGACATCTATTTTAGGTGTCTTAAGGCCTCTTATCTTATCTTGCCTGTTCTCGTAAGAACTTTTGACTTTCATCTTATCCCGTATATCTTATGCATCTGGGGTATAACCTTTACCCTTAAAATATGTTCTTTGGCGATTTTCTTAAAGCTTTCCAGCATCAAAGGCCCTACCCGGCCGGCATGGTCTGTTACAGGCTGTATGACAAACGCTATATATGGATTTTTTTGGGCGACCAGTAAAACCGCCCTGTTAAAATCAGAGGCCGTAGTTTTATCCGTAACAACTATCTTTACAAAAACCTGTTTTGTCATAGCTATATCCAGAAACTGCGAGTGCTCCTGCCAAAGGCCTTTTGCCAGGGTTGAGGTGGGTAATTTTATATCCATAGCTATTATATCCACATAATCTATTATTTTTGCCAGCTCATCCGGCAATGCGCCGTTTGTCTCAAGGTAAACCTTGTAACCGGTTTGTTTAAGCCTGGGTAAGAATATTTTGAGAAAATCCGCCTGCAGAAGCGGCTCGCCTCCTGTAATTGATACCGAATGTATACTCTTGGGTAGAGCCTTTATAAACACTGCCGAGAGAAGCTCTTCTGCGGTATATTCTTTCATTTCGTGCGCCTCTTGAGGCGTATCGCAAAATGAACAACCAAAACCACAACCAAAAAACCTTACAAAAACCTGACGCTTGCCTGATAAAATACCCTCGCCCTGTATAGATGTAAATATTTCGTGTATTTTTGCTAGCATAACGGATCCCTTAATCCTGCCTCTTTAAAACCCTTGGCCCTGAACCTGCAGCTGTCGCATTTTCCGCAGGGTGAGCCTTTTCCCGCGTAACACGACCATGTCAATTGATAAGGCACGTCTAATTTTTTTCCCAATTTTATTATATCTGATTTTGTTTTATTGATAAGCGGCGTAAAAATCTCTATGGCGCTTTTATTTACCCCTATTTTTGTGCCTAATTTTGCGGCCTTTGAGAAAGCCGCGTAAAATTCAGGCCTGCAATCAGGGTAACCGCTGTAATCAACCGTGTTTGCGCCGATAAATATAGCCTTTGAGCGCATGGCCTCGGCGCACGACAGCGCAAAACTCAAAAATATAATATTGCGCGCAGGCACATACGTACTTGGTATACCACTGCTATGTCGAATTGCCTTTTTAAAATCCAAAAGGCTTGAACCCTTCCACGGCAAATTTATCTTTATTATTTCATATTTACACTTCGCGCTTTGCGCTATACGTTTTGCGCTTTGAATCTCGCGGCTGTGGCGCTGGCCGTAATCAAAGATCAGGCAATAACAGCTGTACCCCTTGCCTTTGGCAAAATACAAGGTGGTTGCCGAATCAAGCCCTCCTGACAAAAGCACAACGGCCTTTTTATTCATAGTAGGCAGCGCAGGATGTGTCTGTTTCCCAAACGGATACTTTTAATAATTTATAATTTAGCTTATCGTAAATAAATTTTGCTATATTCTCTGAGGTGGGATTGGCCTTTTTAAAATACGCAACATCATTCAACACCTTGTGATCCAGTTGCATCAAAATCTTATTCAGCGACTTTTTCAGGCCTGAAAAATCCATAACCATGCCCTGGGTATTTAATTCGCTGGAGGTGCAGGTAACCTGCACCTTCCAGTTATGGCCGTGCATATTCTCGCATTTTCCTTTGTACGCGCGCAAATAATGCGCAGCGCTAAACTGAGCCTCAACACTTATCTCAAACATCCTCATGTCTCCTGATACATTTTATAGCACTTCCCAAAAATTTTCTGCCTGAAGAGGCAAATTTATTAGGTTCGTCGCTCACAAAAAATCTAAGAACGCCTTTTTGTTTTTTGGTATTTAACAGCTCTTCTCTGTACAAAACATTCTTGGTTTCTATGGCACATTGCCTGGCTGAATCAACCAGGCAAATGCCGCGGCCCAGGACTGAACCTATAACATCTTTCAGTAAAGGATAATGCGTGCATCCTAAAATTAATGAATCAACCTTTTTTTGTTTAAAAACCGAAAGGTACCTCTTGGCCACCTGTTTTGTAACCGGGTCATTAAGCCACCCCTCCTCTGCCAGTGAAACAAACAAAGGGCAGCTTTTTGAAACCGTCTTAAGCGACAAATACTTCTGCGGAAATTCGCTTTTAGCTATTCTTTTAAGCTCGGACTCGTACGCCTTGCTTAAAATGGTGGCGCTTGTGCCTATTATGCCTATGCGGCCGGCTTTAGTAGAAGAAATAGCCTCTCTTGCCCCTGGCTCAATAACGCCTATTATCGGGGCCTTAAAATTATCCTGCAGCAATTTAAGGGCGATACTGGAGGAAGTGTTACAGGCTACAACTATACATTTAACCTTAAAACGCAGCAGAAAAAGCGCGTTTTCAACTGAAAATCTTTCTATTGTTTTTGTTGATTTCGTGCCGTAAGGCACCCTGGCTGTGTCGCCGAAATATACTATATCCTCGCATGGTAGATATTTTACAAGCTGTTTGACAACCGTCAAACCGCCTACGCCTGAATCAAATACGCCTATTGGATTATTTTTATCTTGAGCCATTATCGCGCAAATCCTTCGGTTTTTTCGTACTCCTGCCTGTAATCAAGTATGCCTTTGGCAATAGCATCCGCTATCGCATCCCTGTAATCCGGTCTCTTAAGTTTTGCCTCTTCGTCCAGATTTGTAATAAAACCCGTTTCAACCAGGATAGCCGGCATGCGCGCGCCCTTTAATACATAAAATCCGGCTGACTTAACACCTCTCTGGCGGACCCAAAGCCTTTTTCTTGCCTGGTCTGAAATATGCCCGGCCAATTGTATTGATTCAGTCCTGCTTTCGGTTGAAACCAGATCCCATAATATACATTGCAGATTGTTTGAAGAATTCACCTGATAGGAACCCTCTTCAAACTTCAAGCTTGCATTTTCACTTTCAGCAAGTTTCCTTGCGGCGTCATCCGCTGCTTCGGACAGATAGTAAACTTCAAAGCCCTTTACGTTTTTCATCTTGGCTGCGTTAACGTGTATGGAAACAAAAAAATCAGCTGATTTATCATTGGCTATCTGCACCCTTTTTGACAAGGCAATAAACCTGTCGCTTGAACGGGTAAGATAAACATCAAACCCTTCCTTTTTGAGTTTATCTACCAGGCGTATCGCTATATCAAGCGCTACATCTTTTTCAAGCAGCCCGCACCTGCCTATGGCGCCGGGATCCTTGCCGCCGTGGCCTGCATCCACAACAACCTTGCGCAAAAGATAATCCTTTTTTACGGAATACACCGGGTGGCATACTGTATCCTGTTGCACGGCTATCTTTTCCTGCGCAAAAGATACAGGTACCATCAATGCCCCGCGGTAAATGACTGCCGGAAACCCCATATTTACAACTTTATCGCCGGTGAGCGCAAACCTGCTGCCTTCGGAAAAACGAAAATAATTATTTTTATTTTGTATCCCGGCTTTTCTGGCAACAGTATCCCATGACCATTTATAATCAAACCTGTCGCAGACAATTATAAGCGGGACATAATCTACGTTATTTATTTTTACTATCTGATCTTGCAGGGCTGGCGAGATTGCATGCGGGGCTACCTTAGGAACCGTAGCGCAGCCTGGAAGAAACGCAAGCTGTAAGCTAAAAGCTATTAGTAAAATATATATGAAATTTTTTTTCATGAAAGGACTAAATTTGCCTTTGCATCGTTAAGAAAGGTCCTGTTTTGCCCCTCGTCACTAAAGGGAATAACTGGTGACTCGGGACAATTTTTCCAGCAAAGATATTCTACTGGAAAAATTGGTGGAGGTGGCGGTATTGAAACCGCGTCCTTTTGCCCCTAAAATAAGGCATCTACATACTTAGTTCATCTTTTAATCTCGCCAAGAACGCTCCGATAAACAGGATTTTTCAAGGCCAGCCTTTTTAATACTCGCACGCCCTAAAGGCTAAGAACTATGCGAGGTTACCTGTTAATGACTTCCTATTATATTCCCACAGGTTGGAATACAGGAAGGGCTGCACCCATAGGTGCAGCAACATGTGCCAATTGAGCCTCAGCTAAAATAGCTTCGGCCTCGGCTACTGGATTGTAGTCGTTAGCATTTAATAGTAGTCGGTTTTTATCGAGGCCAACCGACCAACCTCGGTATGCCACCTTACTCCCGGCTAGCAAGAGTCGAAACCTTTCACCCCCAAATTTTCAAAGAAACAAATTATTTACGCACAGCCCGTTGCATCTGCCTGTTGTGCTCGCGCTTTTTTATATCCTCACGCTTATCGTACGACTTTTTGCCTTTACTCAGCCCAAGCTCAACCTTAACAAGGCCTCTTTTGTTAAAATACGCCTTCAAAGGTATTAAAGTCAGGCCTTTTTGGTTTAACTCACCCTGCAGGCGCTTTATCTCTGTCTTATGTAATAACAGCATCCTGGGCCTTAACGGCTCAGGGCTTGTAATGCCGGCCTGCTGATAAGGCGCTATATGCATATTATATAGCACTAAATTGCTATTTTTATCAAAATGGGCAAAACTACCCTTTAAATTGGCGTTATGCTCCCTTAATGACTTAACCTCGCACCCCTGAAGCTGTATACCGGCCTCAAGGGTCCAAAGTATATTATAGTCTTTCCTGGCCTCTCTGTTAGTAACTACTATGTTCTGAGCCATAAGACCTATTATTATACCATAAAAGGCCCCAAAAAGCAATGGTGCGGAAGGAGAGATTTGAACTCTCAAGGGTTGCCCCATACGCTTCTGAGGCGTACGCGTATGCCAGTTCCGCCACTTCCGCGAAATTTTTGCAAAGCAAAAATTTCGTCCCGAGTGACCAGCTATCTCGTTTAGTCACGAGGGACGACTTCTATATTATTATAACACTATTTTGCCCACAAACCAAGTCTTTTTGTCTTTGCCTCTTGCTGTAACCTTTTAAACAACTCAGAATATCTTGTATTAGGCCTTATGCTCATAACGCGCGCATATCCTAACTTTACAAGCTCGGCATTGACAAAAATCCCATCCCCTAGATATACATAGGCAAGTGTGCGGCCATATTTATCATATTTTTCTACGTCAAATTCAAGCCTTACATTTTTACCCAAAACAAGTTTTTTATTAAAATCCGCTGCTTCAGGGCCGTAATATTCAATGCCTTTTTTAGGATGATGTGTTTCCGGAGTATTTACGCCGATATACCTAACTCTTTCATTATTACCAAGCACAATAGTATCCCCGTCGATCACCCTCTTAACCCAAGCAGCATGCCCGGAAACATCTTTTTGATCAGAAGGCAAATACCTGGTTAAAACAATAAATAAAAAAATAGCGCCTATGGCAACAATCCTTCCAAGGCTCTTTTTATATTTCATAGCATCTTACGCCTTATCACATCTAATACGCTTTTGGCATCTTTTATGCTATCAGTTAACTCCATAACTTTTAAGATCTCTGCTTCCGCCTGTTTAAACCGGCCTAATACTACATGTGTAAGCGCCAGATTATAATGCACCTCTGCTGATTGCGGATTTAACTTTACGGCTGTGATAAATTCATCTGCTGCTTTTTCTATATTACCCATACCCCAATAACAAGAACCCAGATTATTGTAAGCCTGGGCCATTTTAGGCCTGTATTTTATAGCTCCCTTGTAAGCGTCTATGGCCTTATCAATGTTGCCCTGCTCTTGATAAATCAAGCCGAGGTTATACCTTGCTTCAGAATACTTAGGATCTAATTCAACTGCTTTTTTATAAAATTCCAATGCCTTAACATAATCGTTTTTTAATAAATAAACAAAACCCATATTTGCGTTAACATAGCTGTTTTTAGGAGCCAGCTCTATACCTTTTTTGGCCTTATCAACCGCGTCCTGCAATTGTTTCATAAAACCTTTTGTAGCGCTGAAACCGCTGTAAGAAAGCCCGTCATTCGGGTTTACTTTTATCGCCTCCTCAAATTTAAGCATTGCCTCTTCTATTTTACCTTCAAGTAACAGATTGAATCCGCTCTCTCTGTACACAGCGCCCATATCTGATGTGATTTCCTTGTCTGTATGTTTGGAAATACCTGATGCGTCAAATCTGTTTTTTAATTCACCAAACGCTAACTTTGCCTTTTCAGTATCCTCAAGATCGTACATATACGTATAGCCTGACCTAAACAGGGCCATTTGCGCCAATGATTTATCCCCGGGCGCCGATGCCAGTTGTTCAAATTCTTTTGCCGCCTCATCATAACGGCCCTGGCTTCTCAAACTATCTGCCTTCCAATATTTTGTACCAGACGCCAACTCATCAGATACAGCCTCCTGCGAAATCTCAGCAAATAATTTTTCGCTTTCCTGGTATTTATTATCCATTTTATAATTAAAGGCCATGTTAAATTTTGATTTTTGTCCTACATCAGTATCCGGCCCCAATTCAAACGATTTCTTATAGGCATAGTTGGCGCCGGCAAAATCATACAGCCTGGACTTAATATTTCCAAGTTCATAATACATTCCTTGCAGTTTCTCCCGGGATAACTCCCTGTCTATGGCGTCCTGCAATTTTTTCTTCTCGGAAGATAATTTTTCAAGCCCTTTTAAGTTATAAAGAAGCCTTTCTGCGATTGCCGCCGAATGCGAACCCGGGGCATTTTTTATCACTTCTTCGAAAATTATCCCTGCCCTGTTAAAATTTTCAATTTTCTGATACAGATAACCAAGATTGACTTTCTCCACGCCCTGATACTGAGGCTCATTTTTAAATATATCCTCATACGCCTTTATGGCAGCGTTAATATCGCCGGATTCCTGAAGTTTCTTTGCCTGTAAAAAAACCTCGTCGTCAAGCTCGGTAACAACTAAACCTTTTACCGCGGCAATGGACAAAATATCCTTCAAGGCCTTGCCTGTACTTAAAACCCTGTTATTAACGCTGTCTAACGCGACTAAAACAGGGTTTCTGGCAGCGTTCTTTTCAGCCAGGGCTTCAGAAAGGACAAATTGCGCATCCTTGACCTGGTTTATAATTTTGGGTTTTGCAGCTATGCTGCTGGCCAAATCTAATCTTATCAAATTTCCAGAATCCATCTTCTTATTGGCAACTTCTTTTAATATCACGCCTCCTAAAATCATATTCAGGCCTTGCATATCATTTATAGTCTGCGCCCCGGATGTCTGCTCAAGCGCAAACTGGATATCTGCAAGAGAACGGTCTACTATATAGGCATTGTATACAAAAAAGAATATAAAAACAGTAGCTATAACCGTTACTGGCTTGTAAAATCTTATAAAAAATATCCCCACCGGCGACATTTTTTTATCCTTATCTATAGTTCTAATTTTTCTTTTTTTTCTGGTTGCCATATAAGATAATTTTACTCTAATAATTACACAGGGTCAAGTGAAATAAGATTGACATGCTTTAAGGTTTATAGTATATTAAAAACATGACGCGATTAACCATCCAAAGCCGCATAATCACATACATGATAGTAACTACCGTGGCGCTTATTGCGGTATTTACTTTTATGCAGGTCAATAACCAACTTAAAACCCTTACCCAACAGAACATCCTTAGGGCAAAATTTGGCGCTATGCTGGTAAAAAACGCCCTTGAAAACACCATGGCCGAAGCGTCTAATGCCAAACAGCAACCGGAAGCCCTTAAAGAGACGCTCACAGGCCTCAAACAATCCGGGATTATAGAAGATGTTGAAATTATGGATAAAGATGCAGGCATTATAGTTTCTACCGGAAAGTATACCGGCAATACGGCATTAAACGCAAAAGAGCAACATATATTAAAATCCCTGTTTGAGGCAAAAACGCAGGCGCAACAGTATCAGTCCAAAATAGACAAGCAAAAAAAAATTATCTTGCAATATGTCCCGTTAATACAGGCTGTTTGCTTGGCGCCGGATGCCGCTGCAACATACCAGGAAAAAAATATTACATACATAGCAAAAATCACCTATAAATTAGGCAATATAAATAACGCCTTAAAAAGCGTCTATCTGCCGTGCATATTTATAGCTATAATGATAGTGCTGGCCAATATATTCCTGACAATTATGCTGTCTAAAACAATTATAGGGCCGCTGCATATATTAAATAACGCCTCAAAAGAAATAGCCGCCGGCAAGCTTGAGCTTCGCATAAACCTGGCAACCGAAGATGAGATAGAAGAAGTCGCCAATACGTTTAACGATATGACAGTGGCGCTTGTCAATATGAAAGCGCGGGCTGAAAATGCCAACCCCCTGACAAAACTGCCGGGAAATAACGTGATACATGAAGAGATAGAAAAACGCCTTAATGATAAGAGAAAATTTGTGGTAGTATACTCGGATCTGGATAATTTTAAGGCATTTAATGACAAATACGGAATAGGCGCGGGCGATAAGGCAATAAAATTAACTGCGCAGATAATGCAGGATAGTTTAAAACTCGGCAGCGCAGATGACTTTATGGGCCATGAAGGTGGGGATGATTTTGTATTATTAACCACGCCTGAGGCAGCAAAACCAATCACGGATTACATAATAAGCGAGTTTGATAAAAATATCCGCGCCCTTTATAATAAAGATGATTTAGAGCGCGGATATATAGTTTCAAAATCACGCGAAGGCGAAACCAAACAATTCCCCATAATGACCCTGTCGCTGGCCGGAGTAAGTAATATAAGCCGGCCTTTAAACAGCTACGGAGAAATCACAAATATATGCGCCAGCGTAAAAAAAGTCGCAAAGAAAACTCCCGGCAGCGTCTTCGTGCTCAATACAATGCCTGAAGCCCATTAAACTTACCTGCTATTCTCCTGCCTTAATATCTTTGGTAAAAAATCATACCTAGACAAGCGGTCAGCCTGCGATACGTAAGTAGGCGTGACTGTCGCTATATACGCGCTTTGTCTTGTGGAAACGCCTAACGGAAGACCACCGCGGTCTGGGTTACCTTTAGACGGTTCAGTAGGAGAAGCTATCCCCGCAAAAGAAACGCCCGCTAAAACACAAGCCGATAACACTAAAACAAATCCTGCTAAAAATAATTTTTTCATACTACCTCCTCTCTGTTTGTATTTTTTTGAAAAACAGTTTTAAACATACTCCATAAAATAGAACCTAATTTGGCTTGCATGCGCTTATCTTTAAGTATTTGCAGTATTATCGCAGAATGCCTTTCAAAATCTCCGGATTTTTCTATTTTTTTCACGCTTGAGCGCAATATATTAAAAATAGAACTTAAATCATCCTCTCTTAAATTTTCATATAGGTTCTTGATATACGCCGCTATTCTGATCTCAGTGCCATATTTCCTGTTCCATATCTTTTCATAATCACAAAGCCTGTTTTTAGCTATGCAATCTGCCAGGATCTCAGCGCCTCTCATGCCATAAAATATACCACCATGGCTTAAAGGTTTTATCTGACAGGCAGCGTCACCGACTAAAGCTATGTTATCTTTTATCAGATGGCAATTGCCCACAGGCACTATGCCGCCGAATTTATCGAGTATTTCGCCTTCTAATTTTATTTCTTTTAAAAAATCATTCAATGCCGCGTATGGGTTTGACGAGATTATACCCACCCTGGCAATATTTTTACTCTCAGGAACAACCCACGAAAAAAACGGATTTTTTACGTGCACCTTGACAAAATGCTCATTTTTTATAGTTGTCGACACCCGAAACTGCACGCCGCTGAAATAGCGCACGCCGTTATTTAAACCGGCTGCGTCCCTTACCCTTGACATTGCCCCGTCGGCGCCTATTATTACATTTGCATGAAAATCGCCCTTGTCTGTTTCAATCACATAACCCGAATTATTCTTTTCAAGCCCCAGAAATTTGGTTTCATAAACAATATCCAGGCCGCTGCCAAGTTTCTTATCAAACAACTCCCTGTCTATGACATAGGCCACTGACTTTCGCTTTAAACAAAAACTTTCCTTCTGATAAAAAATCTCAGCGCCGTCTATCTTGTTCTTTGTAAAATTTTTCCACGGTAGATCTATAGCAGCTTCTTTAAAAACCTCAGCGCCCACAACGCCGGCGCAATGAACGGGCCTGCCTATCTCCTTATGCTCTTCTATCAATAAAGGCTTTATACCTCTTTTCTTCAGCAATTGCCCTACGTAACACCCTATAGGGCCGGCGCCTACTATAATTATGCGCATCCTTTAAGCCTCTTGATATCACAATCAACCATCATATTTACAAGTTCCTGAAATTTCACCTTTGGCTTCCAGCCTAATTTTTTCTTTGCCTTACTGCAATCACCCTTTAATATGTTTACTTCTGCCGGACGGTAAAAATTTTTATCCACTACCACGTATTTCTTCCAGTCAAGGCCTACGCGTTTAAAAGCCAATTCAACAAATTCTTTTACCGTATACGTTTCGCCTGTCGCTATAACATAATCTCCCGGCTCTTTTTGCTGAAGCATAAGCCACATGGCCTCAACATAATCGCCTGCAAACCCCCAATCCCTCTTGGCGCTTAAATTACCTAACCTCAACTCCTTTGAAAGCCCAAACTTGATTCTGGCAACTCCGCTTGAAATCTTACGGCTTACAAACTCAAAACCGCGGCGCGGGCTTTCATGATTAAACAGAATGCCGCTAACCGCAAAAAGGCCGTATGCCTCGCGATAATTGCGTGTTAAATCAAAACCCGCAACCTTGGAAATTCCGTAAGGCGAACGCGGATGAAAAGGCGTATTTTCTTTCTGAGGCACT
>Ga0100395_1000831_pt1 | contig 23275 bp, 26 predicted proteins | sample CryGeymeta201519_FD_81542 | JGI IMG/M metagenome (GOLD analysis project Ga0100395, IMG submission 81542) | Groundwater microbial communities from Crystal Geyser aquifers in Utah, USA - Crystal Geyser metaG 2015-19 | ecosystem: Environmental > Aquatic > Deep subsurface > Groundwater | place: USA... | reverse complement strand
ATTGAGAGAGTTGCTTTTACAGATGGATTATTAATGTTAATTAATTCCACTTTTTCTTTGAAATTATTTCTCAGAGGAGTTAAAAATTCATAATAATTCTTCTTGCCTTATTAATAATAGTTAATTCATAGTTGTATATATAAATCTATGCATAAATTACCATATCTATGTAAATCTATGCAAGTGTTTATAAGGAATTCTATTTTTCCATGATAGAATCATCTCATTTTTGAGCAAAATCGTATCATTTTGAGACGATTTGTCAAGAGGTTATATTAAGAAAGATTGGCTCCCCGTAGTGGAGGAAGTTAGAACTAGTTTCACATATGTTTAGCTTGTACATAAAAAGTATTTAAACCTATTTTGCAGATTAAAAAATGTTATTTAAATTTCAAGATTACATAAAATATTACTGCTAAAATAAAATTCAACAAAAAAACAGATAAACCAAGTAATAAGAATTTAAGACCACTTTTTTTATGAAGAATGTAATTTACACTCGAGAATAAAAATAAATTTCCTGCAATAATTCCTGAAAAGCCAGTAAAATAACGTTTATAGATATCAAAATTACCAAAAAGGTTAAACCAACCATTGGTCGTATTAAAATGCTGAATCTCACGTATAGATTGAAACGAATAAAGAAAAACATCTTTTATCCCATAAATAGAAGTTATTATTAAAAAAATGCCCATTAGAAATAAAAAGCATCCAAATATAAAACTAATTAAAGTCTTTATGCCCTTTGTTGTTTTTTTTACTAGACTTTCTTTAAGTTTGCTACTAGATCCAAGATTAGTAGCTAAGGGCGTAAAATTATTACTAATATAATAGGGTAAGTCCTGATTTCAGCCACTAAAATTAATAATTTTGTTTAACAAACGACTGACTCGTTTTTCAGTACTTAAGCTACGGTAATTATACCACCAAACATACTCGCCGAGGAATAGATGTAGGTATTTTCTTTTGACCCCACCTTTGGCTGCCAATTGCCTTTTTAAGTATCCCCAAAAACCTTCTAGGCCGTTAATGTGGTTTTTCCCTAACACATACTCTTTCTTTTGGTGCTTCACGGTCCGGTGGACATAACCTTTGGCTGCCAAACCGGTGTAAGCCCTCCAGGTGTTCGAACACACCCGTGAGCCGGGCTTAACCCTTTTGCTAATGATCGGCAAAAGATCAATCGCTTCGGTGGCATCAACCAGTCGGGCAAACACCTTTCCCTGCCTGGTGAGGATGCCGAAAACCGGTTATTTGGTGGTGCCTAAGCCTCGTTTTGACTCCTTGTCTTCAAGCCTTTCTTTTAATAGTTGCTTCTTGGTTTTATTCTTCTTCTGGCCGCCTAGGTAGGTTTCATCCACCTCCACCGTGCCGGAGAAGACGCCGGGGATATCTTTAACCATGGCTTTACGGGTAACGGCCACAGCTTTTTCCACTGAGTAATGGCTAACTTTAGTTTGTTTGACAATGGTCCTTAAACTGTGGCCTAAAACAAACCAAAACAGGATCTTCTTCCAAGTATTTTTACTTAATCTCAGGCCGCCGATTTTAGCAGCAACCTTCCATTCGTAACCGCAACTTTTACACCGTTCTTTAGCCCTTCTAATTGTGTAAAAATCCTTTTTCAAGCATCGGGGGCAGGAATATCTTCTCATAACAGTCTAATCCTAACATTTTTAGTGGCTGTTTTCAGGACTTACCCTATAATAATGATAACATTATAAACTTTGAGTCTGTACTTTATAAAGGTAGATTGTTATGAAGCTCTAAATATCATTTGCTCCCCCGGCGCGACTCGAACGCGCAACCCTTCGCTTAACAGGCGAATGCTCTACCATTGAGCTACAAGGGAAGAAAAATCAAAGACAATAAATTGTAAAGGTGCAGATATCAAGTTAATATTATAACACGATTTTAGCTGACGAAATATCCCTGGATAAAAAACCCTAAGAGAACGATGTGGAAGATCAAAAATAGAACTAACAAACTCAGAGTTATGAGACGATTTTTTATCCGGCCCAAAAAGACAAAAAAAGACAATGACAGAAGGGCAAATCTGGGGATTGACATAAAACTACCAGTAAAGGTTGGCAATAAAATATTGGCTAAGGAAAAGAGATTAAGGCCGATTAGAGAAAAATTTTTAATTTTTAATTTGAAATTTTCAATGAAATCTAAAATTAAAATGATTAAAGCAAAACTAAAGGTTATAAATTCAAAAGCGGAAATAAAATACTGAAAATTATGCTGGCTGGTTAGGAAAATTTTCAGATACCGATAAAAAACCTGGGGAAGTAAAATAATTTTAGTAGATCGAGACGGCCCAAAAACCGTTTGGGAATGAAAAAAATAAAACTGGTCACCGGTAGTTTTTAATAGATAACGCATATAGGTTAATAATCCGAGTACAGGAGTAATACTAACCAAACTAATCGACCAGAACTTCCTTTTATTTTTAAGAATTCTAACCGCTTCAAGACAAAAAGGGATGATAAGTAAAACTCCTTGGACCCTAGTTAAAGCCGCCAAAAAACCGCAGAAGCCGGCGAAAAACAAACGGTTTTTTTTTAGAAAATACAATGAAAGGATTATTAGGAGAAAAAATAAACCTTCAGTGTAGGCGACGCCAAAGAAGAAAGAAGTAGGAAAGAGTAAGAAAAATATAATGGCTAAATGGCTAAATGGTTTCATGGTTAGCAGGAGATATTTATAGAAAATAATCAGGCCTAAAAGAAAGGACAAGTTGGAAATGAATAATCCTGACATTAAATAGTTATTGATGAAAACAGGTGAAAAAATCCGGACAAGAAAGGGGTAAAAGGGAAAAAAGACCTGTTCGTATTGTTGGTAGCCGCGTTGGGCGATACGCAGGTAATATAGACCGTCAAAATTTGCCAGCGAAGAAATGATTTTTGGCAGATGGTATGAGGCTAGGTCTTTTTGATAAGCAAAAAAACCCAAGTAGGGAATAAGACGAGGAGCAACGAAAGCAACAAAAACATCAACGATCCGCCAAATAAGGAAAAGAACAAAAACCATTGATTTTTATTATAATAATGTTAATTATCATTTTTCAAGAAAGTCTGTATGAAAAAGTTAGCCAAATCGCAATTTACTATTCTTCTATTAGGAACGTTTTTTGCCTGGGGAAACTTTAGCTGGGAGTTGATTGATTGGTTAAAAAAGAAAAACCGTAGTCTCGGTTGTGCTGCTCCTGGGACCAACCCGTTTTTAACCCCTTGTTTTTATGGAGCGATTTTTTTACCGTTGCTTTTGTTTTGAGTATTTTGATGATAAAAAAAATTAGTAAAAAAGAGCAGATTAAGGTGGATTGAAAATCCATAATTACTTAGTTGGTTCGTAAACGGATTCTAAAGGAGGTGAGAATTATGGCCGATAAAGGTAAAAAGGTAGGTGTTGTTACTCACTTTTACAACAAAATTGGTGTTGGTATTGTCAAATTTAACCAAGCAGTTAAAATCGGTGCCAGTCTTCATTTCAAAGGACACGCGACGGATTTTAAGCAAACGATTAGCGACATGGAATTTGATCATAAAAAAATCCAAGCGGCAAAGAAAGGACAAGAAGTGGGGATAAAGCTTGATCAGAGAGTAAGAAACAATGATGAAGTAGGCTTAGTCGAGTAAAAATCAATGAAAAAAATATTTTTTTCTTCAACCGATAAATTAAAACTGTGCGGTGTTTGGCATACTCCTTCAAAAAAGACCAGCAAAGCGATTGTTTTGGCTCACGGCATTAGCGTCGATAAAGATGAAGAGGGTGGTAATTTTATCAAGTTAGCCAATCTTTTATCCGGGGCGGGTTATGCGGTATTCCGTTTTGATTTTCGAGGTAACGGCGAAAGCGAAGGCGATCCGCGAAAGATGACAATAAAAGAAGAAGTGGATGATTTGCCGACACTGGCGAAGAATTTCAAAGAGCCGGCGACGCCACACTAAAGTTTTTTAAAAGATACTTATAAGATCTTCCAAAAAAATGTCTTGCGCTGGAGCCAAAAATCTGTTATTTTAAAATTATTAGAAGTTTTTTATAAAAAAATATGATTGACGATCAAAATCCGAACATGCCACAACCAACCCAACCAATGACCCCGCCGATAACGACACCACCGACTCCGATTACGCCAAGTGTTCCACCGGCGCCGACACCGACACCTCAGCCAGAAGCTGATAGCCCTTTGGGCGAAACCACACCGTCAACACCTCAAACACCAACGGACGATAACCAAACTGTTTAAACAAACTTATTGGTGCAAAAAAAAGGAATCCCGCTCTAAGGGATTTCTTTTTGGTAAAATATAAAAAATGGATAAAAAGAAATATATCCTTTCTGTTCAACCCGTTAGCCGCTCCAAAAAATATCAAAAACCTTCTTTTATTAATAAAAATGACTTGCAAAAAACGCTTGTAAAAAAAGGTTTGAATATCGTTCTTGGAGAAATACTAAAAGGCGGCACCGTCTCACAAGTTTATAGCGGTTACTTAAATAGCAAACCAATAGTCGTTAAGCATACTGAAGACCTGGTTCCTTTTGACCCAACCGAGTTCTTTATTTCAAAAAAAGGACACAATATCGATTCCCACGTTCTAAATCTATTAGCAAAAGAGAAAAAAATAAAGACGCCAAAGATTTTTCGTCATTTTCCTGAAATCGCAACGACCATAATGGAAGATATGAGATGCTTTGGTTATGAGTTAATGAGCGAACAAATACTGAAGGGCAAATTGTTATTAATAAGCGCACCAAAAGTGGCTAAGTCTTTAGCGAGCTTGGCTCAAATATCAAGAAAATGGAAAAATTTTGGCACCAATGAATCAGCAGAGCAAAGCATTTACGAAAGAGGATTAGAGTTGAGACTAGCTTACCCCAATACCCAAAAAGAATATCTTACTCTTGAAAAAGAGTTTGTTTCTAATAATCAATTTTGGGTTTGGCCTGACGGACACCCTAAAAATATCTTTATAAACGAAAATGGAGAAGTGGCTCTTATTGATTTTGGTAGATCTTGTTGGGGGGATCAGCGCTATATGTTACCGAATTTTTTGGCTCATATAGTTATTTTTACTTTGACAGGACATTTAAATAAAGCTCAATCAATTGAGTATATTGAAAACTGCACTTCGTCCTATAAAGAATTAGAGTCGGTTGATGAAGAAATTTTTTGTCAATATTTAGCAATGGAAGTTTTACATAGAACAAACGGTAAGTGGATAGAGGGAGTTGATAACTACAAACAAAAAATAAAGCTTTACACCTTTAGTCTAAGAGTTTTTGATGAAAAAATTGATTCTGTTAAAAAGCTACTTTCTTTACTTAAAACTTGTACCTAACATTAATAATGGTTATATAACCTTCTTGGCGGTCTTCCAAAGAAGATAAAATATCTGTCTTTGAGTTTTGGCAATCTCTGAATTATGAATTTCTACCCCAAACAATTCGTCTTTAAAAAAATGATAAAAAGCAAAAACATCGTTATATATATAAGTATCATGATTAATCTCTAGGTCTGACTTTGGGAGTATGCGCTGTTGATAAGTCCTGGCAAGATAGAGTTTATTTTCGGTAAAAGTATTAGCAAATTTATTTAGTATTTCTTTTGACTGCAGTCCACGATCCACATATTCTTGACGGAGTTTTTCAGCGAAGTTTTTTCCCACTCCCTCATTCCAGCTAGCATAACCATAACCAACGACTTCGTTTTTTGCTTGCAGCGTATTCCATAATAATTGTTGCAGACCACTTTTCCCTCGATAGTAAACTACTTTAGTTGATGGTAAACAGGAATCCTCAGTCGTTTTAAGTTGATTAACGATCCTTGGCAGTGACTCTTTCAATTTAGATAATTCGGCTTCTTTTCTGGTCATAATCATTTGAAGCCTTTCCGGGCCGACCGCCTTAAAACTGGTTGATTTATCTTCGGTAATCTCTTCGACTAAACCGATTTCTTTTAGTTTTTCCAGTAGACGATAAAGTGTAGTTCTATTAACGTGAGTTAATCGAGACAACTCTAATGGAGTAATTATTCCTTTCTGGAGCATAAAAAGGTAAGTGGCGGTTTCTTTTTGATTCAGACCGAAGGCCTCTAAAGACTTAGATAAATCAGACTTGTTCATCATTATGGGCAACAACTTTATAACTATAGGTCTGTATTATACAATAAATTTGATATTAAAGAAAGAGTGTTTATTTTTATGAACAAATATGAAAATATTAATAATGACGCCCCAGGCCGAATTTAACCAAAACCAGCAAACCCAACTAGCTAAAATCGGTACGATCAATTATACAAAGAATCGAGACGAGTATCCATCAGAAAAGTTACTTAAATTATGTAAGGGTTCTCAGATTATTGGAGCTGATCCAGATAATTTGGGTGGTTTTGAGAGGGCTAAATCGCAATTGACTAAAATAATAGACAGATTGCCCAGCCTTAAAGGAATAGCTTTGGCCTCGACCTCTACCGAATGGATTGATTTGAAGCTGTGTCGAAAAAAGAAAATAATTGTAACTAATATTCCTCATTATTCGACCGAATCGGTCGCCGAACACACCGTTGGTTTACTAATTTGCCTGGCTAAAAATATTATTATCAACGATCGCAAATTCTGGTCAGGTAAAGAAAGCAAGTTTGGCAGTGGTCCCGGCTTTGAGTTAAAAGGGAAAACGCTTGGAGTAATAGGTTTGGGTAGTATTGGTAGTAGGGTGGCTGAATTAGCTCAAGCGATCGGAATGAGAGTGATTGCCTATAATCGTAGTCTAAAGAAACAAAAAGGCGTAATAATGAAATCTCTTAATTATGTTTTGTCTCAATCCGACGCTCTTTCGATTCATCTTGGTTGTAATAAACAGACACACCATTTTATTTCTAAAAAAGAAATTACCCATATGAAAAAAGGCGTAATTATTGTTAATTTGATCGGACCGGTGCCCCCAGAACAGGAAGTAGTTGATAAAAAAGCCATGTCAAGAGCCCTTAAAATGGGGAAAGTGGCTTTTTATGCTTATGAAGGCGAAGATTTGACTAATAATCCCTTATCGAAAGCTGAAAACGCTATTGGTTTGAAGGGTTTTGCCTGGTATACAAAAGACGCGCTCGATCGAGCCAAAAAAATCTGGGTTGATAATATTGTTGGATTAACTAAAAATAAACCGATTAATTCTATTAGTTATTAATATCAATATTAATATCACCCTCAGGGTGTATTCTGTTTAATTAATTAACGAGGTTTATAGGTTTTCCTTTAATTACAGAAATAATGCTGTCAATCCAAATTTTCATCTTTTGCTCAACGGTTTCTTTGGTATACCAATTATTAATGTATATTGGGAATACGTTTCCTTCATAGTCGCCAATGGTTTTGTCCGATGATTGTAAAGCGCACCCATATATTTTTTTGTTCCTGACTTTTTTAAGCAAATAGTCCATATCCACTACGCCACTGTTTATATTAGCAATTATTGAAGAAGTAGATTTCATTAAATCTATTAATTTAGAAGAAACTAGTTTTTTAGTTTCATTATTGAGAACAATTACAGGGAAAATAAAATCCGCTGTCATAAATAGATCCTCTAATGTAACATATTTATATCTTTCACTCCTCGTTTTTCTTGACCAATAAATCACGTTCATTCCAAGTCTTTTACCTAAATCAGCGATTCTTGAGCCGATTCTTCCCAGTCCTATAACCCCCATCGTTTTATTGGTCACTTCCAGTAAAAAATTACTAGGAATATATTCAAATTTCTTTTCTTTAAAAGTAATAGCATATTTTTTAGCCACGCCAAACATAGAAAAAATAGCTGATTCAGCGGCGACATTGGGAGGATTGGGAACATTGGTAAGATGAATTCTCAGATTTCTTGCCAGTTTTCCGTCAATCCAGTGAAAGGCGGTTGTCGATAAACAAATTGCTTTCAAGTCAGGAATTTCTTTAATGAATTCATTGGGAAATTTCCAAGCCATCGGTTCGGGAAACGAGCAGAGGATTTTATCTCCTTTTTCTTTAAGCATTTTAATCTTTCTAACGTCGATTGGAGATTGTTCAAAAACAATACACCTGAGAATACTTTTCAAGTCTTCTAATTAAATCTTTCGGAATATTTACTTTTGGAGCGACAAAAATAACTTTCATAGCTAGATTATAGCAATAAATTATCTATAATGTGTGATTTTTCCACCCCACGGATGAAATGTGTCTAAATAATTAATCTAGTTGATAGTTTACTAGGTGTCCGTTATTATGTACATATATGGATATTAAAAATACCATACCGATAACGGAGTTAAGAAAAAAACTATTTCAGATTGTTGAAAATATAGATAAAACAGGAGTTCATTATATGATTACCGAAAAAGGGAAACCAAAAGCGGTAATTATGTCGGCTGAAGAATATGACTCATGGACCGAAACATTAGAGGTAATGAAAGAATTTCCTGATCTCGATAATGAAATTAAAGAATTCGAAAGTGATGTAAAGTCCGGTAAATATAAAACTTATCCGACATTAGAAGAGGTCATTAACAAACACACCTTAATTTTAGCCGATAAATCAAAAAGAAAATATGGTTTACAAAATAAAATTAAAACCAAAAGCAGAAAAAGAACTGAATAAAATTCCCCTTCCATATTACGATTGGATTGTAAAACGTATTGGTTCTTTAGCCTCCAATCCATTCATCGGAAAAAAACTAGCCGGTGAATTTAAAGGTTATTATTCTATCCGTGTTTGGCCATATCGGATTATCTATGTAATATTTAAAAAATGGTTAATAATCTACATCGTCTCAATTAGTCACCGTCAAGGAGTTTATAAAAACTAAATTAATTCGTACCTTCAGATACAATGCTAGATCTGTGACACTCCATTTTATTAATATAATGGAGTGGAGTGTTGGAGCGTCATTAATATCTTTGCCAAAGCCCATTTTTATTTTCCATCGCTTCTGCTTGAGCTTGGCGGAAGCGGTCGGCGTATTTGATATCGAGAGGAAAGGTTGTAGTTGCAGAAAAATTTAGTTAGATCTAATATGATAGAAAATATGATTACCACTAAAAAAAGAGCAATAAAATTAATCAAGAAAGCCGACAAGTATCTTGAGTTAGCCAGGTGGGAGGAGGCAGAAAAACTTCTTCAAGAGGCGATATCGCTTGACGCTGGCAATCCAGAAGCCTACTATCTTTTAGGCGAAACTCTCTGTAAACAGGAGAGATTTTTGGAATCAATTGAAGCATTAATAAAAGCAGATAAATTATTGCCAGACAATCCGCGGATTTTACATCTTTTGGGATGGGCTAATTTCATGAAAGGGAATCCTGACGTAGGAAGAAAATTTATGTCAAAAGCTCACCAAATACTCCCAAAAGATATCCAAATATTATGTGATCTTGCCGTTCTCGAAAATAAAGAGGGAAACGAAGAAAAAGCAAAAAAATTCATATCGAAAGCATTAGAGATTGATTCCACCAATCAAACGGCACAAGGAGTATACAAGGCAATTTTATTTTTTAACCAACTTAGATCAGAATATAAAAAAAAGATTAATTAACTCATTGTAAGCTCTTGACAAATTTTCCTTACTTATTTATACTTTCCTTACCCATGAACTAGACCCGCCTAAAACAGCGGGACGGTTCAGGGTTTCGCCTTTGAAAGGAAAGAAAATTATTAATTTACAGGAGCCTACTATGTTGCAAACAGTAAGTATTTCCAGCAAAAGGCAAATTACTATTCCGGTCAGAATCTTTAATCTTCTAAATCTATCAAGAGGAGATAGGTTAATAGTCGAAGTAGAGCAGGATAAGATGGTCCTGAGAAAGTCCAAACAGCTTTTAAACGAACTGGCTGGATCAGTAAAAGCCCCGGTTCGATATAAAAATAAACCAATCGATTTTATCGTCAAAGAGGCAAAAAAAGACTATTTCACATCAAGAAAATGAATACCTTTTTTGTTGACACTAACTATTTTCTTCGTCTGCTCATTAAAGATAATAAGAATCAATACAATGCAGCCTATGAGTTGTTTAATTCCGCGATCGATGGAAAAATCCATCTAGATACTACAGTAATCGTTTTTTTTGAAATCTACTGGGTTTTAGCAAGCTTTTATAAAAAAAATAAACAAGTGGTCACAAAATTTCTAGAAAAAATTCTTAAGATGGATTTTGTTGAAATCGAGAATAGAGAAATATTGGTTGAAGCAATTGATGTATTTAGAAAGTATTCTCTCGATTTGGAAGATTGTTATAACATTGTTTTCTATAAAAAAAATAACTTGGAAAAATTTGCCAGTTTTGATAAGAAAGTCAGGAAAATTTTGTTCAAAAAATAAATATTTCCCAGTAAGATCATAATCTTCTCTCTGATACAATTGAATAAATCATGATAATTTATTTTATCGCCATTGGATTAGCGATGAACCGTTTATTTATCTTCTTCAAATACCTGAGCCTCAAAGACGTAAATTTTTGTTTGCGGATCACGATAACAGTCAGAAGGTAGGCCGGCCTTTTCGGTGCAGAGAGCCGATAAAAACTCTTCTAAGGTCCAGCCGGTTTCTTGGGCAACCTGGGGTAAAAAAGTGCCCCCGTGCCAACCCTGTTGAATAACCACACCATGTTTGCCCAACCGGATTTTTTTCCAGTCATCGATCTCTTTTTTTGGTGTCATGACAGAGATTTCTATATTAATCTTCGGCAGTTCGCTTGCCGTCACCGGATGAAAGCGAGGATCGTCGGTGGCAGCCGCGATTGCCATAGTTTGAATGACTTTATATAAGGGTTCTTTCGGCTCAAACTCACCGATACAACCGCGCAGCTGATCGCCATTTCTCAAAGTAACAAAGGCACCCAGCGGTTGTTTGAGAAATTGACTCTCGGGAATAATAGTGGGGATTTTGTTACTTTCTAAAAACTGTTTCAAGGTCTGGCGAGCGATGGTTAATGCCTCCTTTTTGGCATTATTATCAAGGTAAGTTTCATCTTTGGTGGAGTTATTTTCAAATCCGGCCACCGCGCCATAACCGACCACCCGATCTTTATCGCCATAAAGTTCAACGTCACCAGAGTTTTCATATTTTAGTTTCTCCCATTTTAAATTTAGTTGCTCGCCAATTTTAAGAGCGATTCTGATGGCCTGATAACCGCAGGCGGCCGTTTCCAGTCCTGGATAGTTTTTTGTTTCAAGAGATTGAATTGTTTGCTTAAACGATTTCTCTTTACCAGAGAGAATTGATTGAATCGTTTGGTTGTCAACCTCGTTGGCAACCGACCAAGAAGGGTAATGGGAAAGGTCGGAGCTGACCACAAGCAGCGTTTTGTCATCAAGAACTTTTTGAATGTTATCGGCTAGAGAATCAACCAGTTGATCATTAGGATTACTGATTAAAATAGGAACAATCTTAAAATTTCTCAAAACCTTTTGCAGAAAGATAACCTCAACCTCCAAATCATGTTCCTGCCAATGAGGATTAAGGTCGATAACAATATTTTTAGACTTATCAATTATTTTTTCTGCTGTCTTTTCGTCGACTGCCACTCGGCCGAGTGGGGTTTCCCAAACGCCTTGATTAAAAACAGCGGCGTGGTTAAACCAGGCGGTGTGACTCGCGCCCAAAAGAATTATTTTTTGATAATTTTTGTTTTCAATCTGTTTAAATCCCCAGGCGGCTGTCTGACCGGAAAAAACAATTCCCGCATGAGGAACAATGAGAATTTTTAATTTGCCAGCGGAGGGGACAACCTTTACTTGTTGAAAAAAATTGTTTAATTGAGAAGTAAGTTGTTGTTTATTGGCCGGATAAAAACTTCCGGCAACCGCCGGTTTTCTGATAATACTAGAAATTGGTTGATTGATTTTTCCTTTAGGTCTAAGCATAATTAGGGTCAGGCTGATAAACAGACCGAGAAAAACTGACAATATGAGCTTCAATAGTTAATTAATGAACTTTTCTTATATTATACAAGGATTGAAGCGGAGAGTAAAAATTGATAAAATTAAATCAAAACGACATATTAAATATTAAAAAGCTCAATAACGAAATTTGTGGCTCCATGGGCGTGCTCGTTCCTGCGCACCTCCCAAGTCGCACAAATTTGTTATCTTCGTTTTTTAATTTTTGATATTTTAAATCGGGACGTAGTTTCGTTCAGAGGAATCGCCCGTTGGGCGACCGACCTTTGGTCGGGGCCAGAATATGTTTAACGTGTATTTAATCAAAAGTTTAAAATCAAATAAAGTTTACATTGGGGAAACAAGCAAAATTGTTGAAGATAGATTAAAAGAGCATAATCAAGGAAGTAATACATGGACAAGACAACATAAACCTTTTAGATTGATTTATTACGAATCATATCATTGCGAAAAAGATGCTTTGCGTAGAGAAAAATTTTTAAAATCAGGGATAGGAAATAAAGTTGTTAAAGCAATTGTAAAAGAATTCAGTAATGAGTAACGGAGCGTAGTTCAGATGGCTAGAACGTACGGTTTGGGACCGTAAGGTCGCGAGTTCGAGTCTCGCCGCTCCGACACTAGAAACAGTTTTCGAAGAATGAGAAAATACTGTTTCTTGTGTCCTCCTAAATTCGCTCTTTGAGCCGCAGTAGAAATCTACTAAGGCGAGAAGTAAGAATAGGAGGACAAAAAATACGTTTCATGAAAAAAATCTTAATCGGAATTTTAGTTATATTCTTTTTTGTTTTTTTATATTTTTATTTCGATAAAAAAACACCGTTTATAAAATACAAGCTTAACAATAGAACCTATAAACTTCTCACCGCGAAAAATCAAAACGAATGGGAAAGAGGACTAATGTTTTATAAAAACAAAAAAGAGTTAAAAGGAGCCGACGGGATGATTTTTATTTTTCCTAATAAAGACCACAGAACGTTTTGGAATAAAAATACTTATTTAGACTTGGATGTGTATTGGCTGGATGACGATAAGGTGGCGGGAAAAAGTTTTTTACCATCGATATTAAAGTCAAAACAACCAGTAATTGCTATCTCTCCAGGTAAAGTTAATAGGGTGGTGGAGATAATAAAATAGTTAGGTGTTTTAATATAACTCCTAACGCTTAACGCTTTAATGCTTCAATTCCCGGCAAAGTTCCCTTCTCAATCAACTCAAGCATCGCCCCGCCGCCGGTAGAGAGATGGGTAATTTTTTCCAAGTGTTCTTTTTTCAACAGGGCGGCCAAAGTGTCGCCGCCGCCGACGATCGAAACAGCATCTTGATTATTGGCAATCGAGTAATAAATAAAATCTGTCCCACGGCGAAAGGCCGGATTTTCAAAATACCCCACCGGCCCGTTCCAAATAATAGTTTTAGCTTTTGCAATTAGCGATCCAAAAAGAGCTTGAGTTTCCGGTCCAATATCAAAAATGGCGCTTCCTTGAGGAATTTGTTTTACTTTGACAGTTTGACTTTGTAAATCGTCTTTATTTTTAGCAACAACGGCATCAACAGGTAGAATAATTTTTAACTTATTTTTTATCGAACTGTCTAATAATTCTTTTGCTAGTTTGACTGCTTCATATTCACAAAAGCTGGTGCCGATATTATTACCCTGAGCACAGATAAAAGTATTGGCTAGTCCGCCGCCGATCAAAAGATAGTCGGCAATCTCCGTTAGTTTTTTAATCAAGCCAATTTTTGTTGATACCTTGGCGCCGCCGATTATCGCCACTAATGGTTTTTGAGGATTTTTTATCACTTTTGAAATCATTTCAACTTCTTTTTTTAGCAAAAGACCGCCGTAAGAAGGTAAGTATTTGGTGACTCCGACCACCGAAGCTTCAGATCGATGAGCGACGGCAAAACCATCGCTGACAAAAACATCGGCTAGTGATGCTAATTTTTTAGCAAACTCTAGATCGTTCTTTTTTTCCTCAGGATAAAAACGAATATTTTCTAAAACTAAAATTTGATTTTCTTTTTGATTTTCAAAGACAGTTTTATTGGGATTTAAAAAATCATCAACCAGAGTTATCTGATAATTTGGCAAATATTCTTGAAGTCTTTTGACGACGACAGAAAGCGAGTGTTTCGGGTCTCTTTCTTTTGGTCGATTGAGCTTAGCAACACAGATTAATCTATTTTTATTTTTTAATAAATATTTAATCGTTGGCAGGTTGCTTTGAATTCGTACGTCATTGGCAATCGTTTGATCAGGATTTAGAGAGACATCAAAGTCAGCCCGAAGAAGCACGCGCTTATTCTTAATTTCAACTTCATCGATATAGGTGATTTTAGACATTGTGCGTTAGGTGTTATAAGTTAGGAGTTAGGGGGAGAATTGACCACTTAACACATAACCCCTAACACTTAACTGATTTATTAAATATAATCTGCCAATTTATCAACTAAATCTACAATTCTAGTGCTGTAGCCCCACTCATTATCATACCAACCGAAGATTTTTAACAAGTTGCCGTTGATGACTTTAGTGTAGTTGGCGTCAAAGATACAGGAGTAGGGTGAGCCGATAAAATCTGATGAAACCAAAATATTTTTTTCATAAGATAAAATTCCTTTCATTTCGTTTTGAGAATATTTTTCAAATAAAGCGTTGATTTCTTCAGCAGTCGTGGATTTCTCGGTAACTGCAGAAATATCAGTAAATGAAACGGTTGGCACCGGAACTCTGATCGACATTCCGTCGACCTTTCCTTTTAAGTTCGGGATGACTTTGGCGACGGCTTTGGCGGCGCCGGTAGTTGAAGGAATAATGTTGATTGCGGCGGCTCTTGCCCTGTCCAGCTTTTTTCCAGAATAATCAACCAAATTTTGCGTGCCGGTATAGGCATGAGCGGTAGTCAAAAATCCGGAACGAACCTTAAAATTGTTTTCTAAAATCTTAAACATCGGTGCGGCGCAGTTTGTCGTACAGGAAGCCATGGAAATTATTTGATTATTTTTAAAGTCAAACTCTTTATCGTTAACACCCAAAACCACAAATGGAATCTCATCGTCTTTTGCCGGAGCAGTCAGCACCACTTTTTTTACCGATCCTTTTAAGTGTTTTTCCAGATCCGGTTTTTTAGTAAAAGCACCGCTAGCGTCAATCACGATATCAACCTGATATTTATCCCAGTCGATATTTTCAATTTCCGGAAGTTGGCTGGCAACAATTTTTTTCCCACCAACCGTGATACCGTCGGCTTCTGCTTTTACTTCCATCCCAAATTTTCGGTAGACCGAGTCATACTGGAGTAGATAGGCAAGCATCTCCGGTCCTGTTTTTCGGGTGTTGATGGCGGTGATTTCACAGGAACCGCGCAGGAGAGCAATTCGGGCAAAGGCGCGACCAATCCGACCAAAACCGTTCAGTCCGATTTTTAGTTTTTTCATAAAATATAAAATTTGTTGTTTCGATAGATTCTGTCGCTCATGATCTCTTCTCTCCTGCGAGGCTCTCCCCGCCTCTGGTGAGGAATCCGCTTCTCGGAAAGTCACCTCATTCGCGACACCTATCAAAACAAACGGAATCTTTAACTATTATACTTAAGATATTTTTCGATTTCTTCTTTGCTGCCGAGGGCAATCGGCACTCTCTGATCCAAAGAAAGGGGTTTGATTTTTAACGGGTCGTTGCCGTTACTGGTCGCCAATCCGCCGGCTTCCCTGATCAAGAAAGCCATCGGATTGACCTCGTACATCAGCCGCAGTTTTCCCTGGGGATGCTTGCTGTCTGACGGGTACATAAAGATTCCTCCTTGGAAAAGAATCCGATGAACATCGGCGACCATGCAGGCGGCATAGCGGGTTTTGTATGGTTTTTCTTCTTTTTTTATCGAGGATAAATAGTTTTTTAATGATTGGTCATAGAGATTCCAGTAGCCCTCATTAATGGTATAGATTCTTCCTTTAGCGGGAATTTGGATATTGGGATGGGACAAAATAAATGCGCCGATCGACGGATCAAGGGTAAAGCCGTTGACGCCGGCCCCGGCGGAATAGACAAACATGACACTGGTGCCGTAAATGATATAGCCAGCGGCTACTTGCTTATCACCAGGTTGTTTGAGATCAGCCGCTTTATGATAAATGGAAAAAATCGTTCCCATGGTGATGTTGACACTGATGTTGGATGAGCCGTCAAGGGGATCAAAAAAAACACTGTATTTGCCGGAATTTTTCTTGATGTAAATCGGTTTTTCCACCTCTTCCGAAGCGACGGCATGAGCCTGTCCGCTTTCGCTAACCATATCGATCAGCAACCGATCACTGAACTCATCTAGTTTTTGCACCTCTTCCTGATAGACGTTTTTTTTACCGGTTTGGCCGATGATGTCAACCAGGCCGGTTTTCTTGATATGGCTGGCGATGATTTTGGCGGCATTTTCAATCTGAGTCAAAAGGAGGGTAAAGCTGCCGGTGGCTTTTTTGAATCTTCTTTCTTCTTTGAGAATAAATTCGGTTAAAGTAATGACTTTGTTATACATACTGATCAAGGACCGAGCGAGTATTGATAACCTTCAGTTGCTCAAATAAAAATAAGAACTGTTTTTTAAGATTTTTCATGATTGTTTGTTTAAATGATTTGTTCATCTGCCACAGATCTTGCTTGAAAGGTCCGAGAGCTTTTTTGCGAATCTTATAGATAAACTGGTCTTCAGTTTGTCCTTCTTTCCACTCGTCTTTGAAATTTTTTTTAATCCATTGATAAATTTCCTGTTTTAAAGATATGGGAAGATTTTCATAAACAATATTCTGGAAGCCGGTTGCAAGATGAATTTCCAAGGCATTATTTTTAGGGAACTGATCGAAGAGTTTGTTGGGGAGGGTAGAAGCGCCGTGTTGGACGGCTCCGCCAATAGAATATTTTTCTTGGGCTACTTGAGAAATTGATTTTAAGACATTAAAGTCGAGGCTAACCTTAGCGATCGTGCCATCAGGTAGAGGAATTCCTCCGTGACTGGTTCCCGTCTGCACGCTCACCTTACTGATTCCTTGGATTTTTTTACTTTGAACTTTGCCCTCGTCCTGAGCTCGGGCCGAAGGGAACTTTGAACTTTGAGCTTCCTTAAGGTATCCTTTCATAAACACCTCAAATTCTTTCGGAGTGCTGTTTTTTCCGCCGATGTGACCGATCTCACCACCGACAGAAATAGTTACCCCCTTTGGTTCAAGTGAACGAATATATTTAGTCATCATCGCCGTCATCTGGTAATTATTTTTTTGTTGATCGTCTAAACTTGTTTTATTTAAATCAACCAAGGTTGAAGCGTCAATATCTATATTATAGAAGCCTGCATCAATTGATTTTTTTACTAAAGTTTTTATCTTTTCTATTTCGGTAGCGGCGTCTTCTTTAAACGTTTTCGCTTTAAACTGGTAGTGATCGCCCTGGATAAATACTGGACCTCGATAGTTTTCTTTGACAGCGGCTGCCAAAATTGCCACCGCGTACTCGTCGGGTTGTTGATCGGTATAACCAATCTCCGAACGGGCAATCTCAAAAATGACCGGGCCGATATTTTTTTTAATCATGACTTTAAATATAGTTCGAGCGGTATCATAGGTAAGAGTTCTTATATTTATCGCGGGAATAGTAAATCCGATTATTTTTCCTTGACCGAAAGCTTGGTAAAGACGATGGATTGAAGCGAGGTAGATACTGGTTTTTTGAGCCATTTTTCTAATCTGAGTCCGTGACTGCTTTTGGACTTTTTCGTTTGGAGAAAATATTGCCTGATAAACCAAATCGTCAATCATCGTATGTTAAACTATAATCAATAGATATAAATTTGTCAAATCAAATGAGAAATTGTATTTTTTGCCAAATCGTCAATGGTCATGTCCCAGCCTATAAGGTTTACGAAGATGAAAATTTCTTGGGTTTTTTAGACAAACGACCGTTAAATCCAGGCAATGTTCTTTTAATACCGAAAAAACACTATCGATGGGTCTATGATCTATCAAACTTCGGAGAGTACTGGGAAATAGCAAAAAAGTTGGCTTTGGCGATTCAAAAGGTAATTAATAGTCGTTCGATTAATTTTTTAACACTTGGTTATGAAGTGACTCACGCCCATATTCGGATCATTCCCCGCTTTGACGACGATGGTCACATAGACGGTATTAGGTTGAGTGCTTGGAAAAATATTCCTCCGAAAAAAATGGAAGAAATCGCCGAAAAAATTCGAAAGGCCATTTAAAAATTAGTATTTTTATAAATAGCCGCTGTTTTATCTCGGTATTTTTCCTGCCAGCCATATTTATCATGCTCTTTTTCTAATAAAAGATCGAGAAACGTTCCGTTTTGAATTAAAAGATAATTAGTTTTAAGCTGATTTAATTTTTCATTCCAGCCAGGTTGAGTCTGAATAATTTCCAGATAAACTTGGTAGGGGCTTTTTCCATTCTCATCTTTCCAAGCCGGCATTCGGCCGTCGACAAAGACTTTAATCTGGGGTTTCTGCCAGATTAAAAAACCGCCCCATTCGTAAGCATTATAGACATGACCCGAAAGCGATGGAAAATTTTTTAACGCTTGACACGGGTAGGTAACCAGACCAGTTCGACAATAATTTTGCCACTAATAGTTAAACTGGACGGTTTTTGGCAACTGGACAATCAATAAGAAAGCCATCAACGAAACTAGAAGAGGTAGTGAGATAAAATCAACTGCTTCAATAAATTTTCTTTGAGAAAAAAAACTAACAGGGTAGGGGCCGTTTAAGAATACGTAAAAAAAGGTGGTATAGAAAAAAGGCAGATTTCTGCGCGCCTTTAGTCCCAAGAAACTGAAAAAAATTATTAGAAAGAAAAAGAACAATGATTTTTTTTTGGTGGCGGAGATGACGCCGACGGCGGTCAGTAAAACGATAAATAAAATCTGCCAAGAAGGTGGCGCCACCCACTCGGCAATCATGTTGTTGAGCGGTGATAACGCGTGGTTGACAATCTCTTGAAAAACTCGTATCCCAAAAGGATTAATCAGACTGGTTAAGAACGAAACGACCATTATTAATAATACATATATAATTATTTTCTCCTTTTTGAGCAAAAGATCAATGAAATAAAACCCTAAAATAATCGGTCCGAGAAAAAAACCAATATGAGTATTCACCCAAAAGAGAAACAACAGAGGAAAAAAGGCTAGATAAAATTTATTTTTTCGAGAAACCTCGACAAGATAAAGCGCTAGCAGGAAAAAAAAGTAGGTAATAATTTGAGATCGAAGGCCCAAAGCAAAAGTACTGTAAGATAAAAAGGAAGAAAGAAAAAAACCTGTGATTGCCAGCAAACGCTTAGCCCTAATTAATTTAACAAACAGCAAAGCTGATAAAGTAAAGATTATCGATCCTAAAATGCCAACACCGGTAAAGCCGAATCGGTCAAAGGTTAAGGCGAGAATAATATTATAAAACAGACTAGGATTACTAGATCGATAGTTGGGAAGAAAATAGGAAAATTCATTTTTTGTACAGAGGCTTTTTTGGTCGAAAAACTGTTTTCCACAGCGGTAATGCCAGCCAAAGTCAGTATCTTTTACTGGTAAGAAACTAACAAAAAATACAGATAGTAAAAAGACAATCAAAATCCACTTATTCATAGTAATATATTAGTAAATTCAATGAAATTGTTTTGGAGAATCATCAAAAGAGACGGGTTATTCATTCTGATAATTTTTTCTGTCATTATTTTATTTTTCAACAAAATAGTTTTTCAAGATCAAATTTATATTCCTGGCGATTTTTTAAGAAGTGATACTATTAATTTAAATTTACCTTTAAAATATACACTTTACCAAAACTTACAAGCTCACAAAATCCCATTTTGGACAGATAAAATATTCAACGGTTTTCCCCTTTTTGCCGAAGGTCAGATAGGATTCTTTTATCCTTTTAATGTCCTGCCGGCGCTTCTTTTTTCTTTTGTTAAAACCTACAACTTATCGATTGTTCTTAATTTTTTCTGGGCGGCATTAGGAATGTTTTTTCTGGCCAGAAGTTTTAGACTCAATTCGGTCTCATCATTAATATCTTCTATTACCTTCTCTTTATCAAGTTTTTTTGTTTGTCACATTACCCATCATGGAATTTTAGCAACATCTGCTTGGCTGCCATTTCTATTTTTGAGTTTTAAAAAATATGTTCAAACCGAAAAATACCAGTATTTAATATTAACTTCAATCATCATCGGCATAGAGACTTTAACTGGTTATTTCCAGCTGATTTTTTACTCAGTCTTTATAATCTTTATCTTCTTCTTATTTTATAAGAAGAGTATAAAGATGAGTTTTGGAAAATTGATTTTTAGTTATTCCTTAAGTTTGTTTTTAGGATTGCTACTTGGGGCGATACAGATTTTACCAACTCTTGAATTAGTCAATCAATCGACAAGACAAAAAGGCTTAAGTCATATTGCTCTTGATAGTCTTCCTTACAACCCGAGAAATTTGATTAGTTTTATTTTTCCTTATATTTTCGGCGATCCGGGTCTGGGTACTTATCCCCGGTTTGGCGGCTCCTGGGGAATGTTTTGGGAAAATACTGGTTACGTTGGCTTAATAACCTTGGTTTTAGCCGCTTTTTCCCTAAAGATAGTTAAAAAAAATAAAACTATTTTATGGTTGTGGATGCTTTTTTTTATTTCGATTTTTTTAGCGTTGGGAAAATATGGCCCGTTGTTTTGGATATATTATCTTCCCGGTTTTAATATGTTTCGGGTAACCGGGCGTTTTCTTCTTTTTGTTGTGTTTTTTATCTCACTTATCGCAGGGTTTGGTTTAGATTACATTGGAAAAGAATTAAAAAACATTCGACTAAAAATTTCTTTTTACATTATTATTTTCTTTTCTCTGGTAATAGACCTTTTTTTATTTGGTTATAGCTATAATCCGGTGACTCGAGCCAGTTTAATTCTAGAAAAACCGCCAATTGTTAAATATCTGGAAAAAAAAATGGATGATGGAAAAATATTTTCGGTAGCGGCGTTTCTTACTTATGACGAAATAAATAAAAATGGTTGGAGAAACAATCTTTCGGCGATTTTAAATCATAAAAACGCCCTTGACCCCAACATCAATATGATATGGAACATAGGTAATTTTGAGGGTTATCCTGGACTTTTTCTTCAAAGAAACGAGACGTTTCGAAATTTAATTTACCAAGGGATTAGCTTGAAAAAGGATAAGATAAAAATATCTCCAACATCCCTTAAACTTTTGGGTCTGGCCAATACTAAATTTTTAGTCTCTGCTTTTGAGTTAGAAGGTGTCGGGATGACAAAAATTAATGAATTTGGCCAAGGCGAAATTACCTATAAACTTTATAAAAACGACCTCTATCGACCCCTAGGTATTCTAATTGATAGTTATAGATCCGTTAATAATTATGAAGTATTTAATGATCTGGCACAAGAAAAATTTAAACCAGAAAAAGAACTGCTTTTAGAAGTGTGGTTAATCAATAATCCAAAAAGCGGTAATAACTCTTTCCTAAAAGAAAAGGTTGAAATGGAACAACAAACAGAGTCAAATTTCAATTTTAATATTATCTCAAATACAACAAAGTGGTTACTTTTTCAAGAAAGTTACTATCCTGGTTGGCAGGCTTATATTAATGGGAGAGAGACGGTGATTTATCCAGCCGATGGAATGTTTATGGCGGTTTTGGTACCTAAGGGTTTTTCTAAGGTTGAGTTTATTTATAGACCGGTTTCCCTTTATATAGGAGCGGTGATTTCCATAACGACACTTTTAGTAATGAGCACATTTTTAATATTGAAAAAAAATCTAGCTAAATTTTTTGACGGAAATTTGGACCCGACATTGTTTGTAATCAGCAATTAGCTTATCGCCTGGTTTGATTCATCCAAATAAAAAAAGTTTTTAAATTAATAATTAGAAATTTAAAATTAGCAATTATTTTAAAGGATCGTTTCCTCCTTTGTTCCATGGATGACAGCGAATGATTCTTTTAAAACCAATCCACAATCCTCTGATAACCCCATATTTTTCCACTGCTTGGTAAGTATATTCTGAACAAGTGGGAGTAAATCGACAGACCTTATCGGTTAAAAAAAGCTGTCGGGCAAGCTGGCCATGAAAAAATTTGGTTTTTTGATAAAAGCGGATAGAAAGCAAAATTAATCTCTTCATAGTAAAATATTATCATGAAAATATCGATTATCACGCTCTTTCCAAAAATGATCAGCGGTTTTTTTGATGAGAGCATTATTAAACGCGCTTGTGAAAAAAAGTTGGTTGAGATTAGGCTTGTAAATTTACGTGATTTTGCCATCGACGATTATGGGAGCGTTGACGACAAACCTTATGGTGGAGGAGCGGGGATGGTGTTGAGGGCTGACGTTATATGGAAAGCCCTCAACAAGTTAAAAGTTAAAAGTGAAAAGTTAAAAGTAAAAACAATTTTAACTTCGGCAAAGGGAAAACAATTTAATCAAGCAAAAGCGATTGAGTATTCAAAATTAGGCCATTTAATAATAATTGCCGGACATTATGAAGGGGTAGACGAGCGTGTTTTAGATTATGTTGATGAAGAAGTTTCATTGGGGGATTTTGTCATGACCGGCGGCGAGATTGTTGCCGCCGCAATTACCGATTCAGTCATTCGCCTAATCCCCGGGGTTCTGAAAAAAATCGAGGCGACGAAAAAGGAAAGTTTTTTAAAAACTTCAATTAAACATTTAATTAAAGTAATTGGGGAAAACGAAATTTTGAAAAGATTGGATGAAAAGGGAACGAAAGAAGTTAAGTTATTAGAACATCCTCAATATACAAGACCGGAAAATTTTAAGGAAAAAACTGTCCCAAAAATTCTTTTGTCGGGCAATCATAAGAGAATCGAAGATTGGCGATTGAAAAAAGCTTTCGAGGAAACGCTAAAAAAAAGAAAAGACCTTCTTCAGTAAAAATACAGTTGACCCGCCTATCCTTATCATTAGCTTTAGTAGATTTCTACTGTGGCTCGTGGAGCGGATTTAGGCGGGCGGCGAATAAATAGACTTGACAAAAAATAACCAATAATTTTATAATTAAACTATTACTAATTTAATCATAGTTTATTATGATAAATACTTGTTTGGAATTAGTTAGAAGTAGCCATATATTTCTTACCGGATTATTATTTTATGGCTCATATTTATTAATATGATGCTATGATAAATCAGTTGTCCCATAAAGTGGGATAATAAAGGGTAATTATTACCAGTTATTATCTTTTTAAAAGGAGGGACAACCTATGAATTACATAGGAATAGATTTACATAAAAAGTTTTCCCAAGT
>Ga0100395_1000778_pt1 | contig 24254 bp, 26 predicted proteins | sample CryGeymeta201519_FD_81542 | JGI IMG/M metagenome (GOLD analysis project Ga0100395, IMG submission 81542) | Groundwater microbial communities from Crystal Geyser aquifers in Utah, USA - Crystal Geyser metaG 2015-19 | ecosystem: Environmental > Aquatic > Deep subsurface > Groundwater | place: USA... | reverse complement strand
CCACAAAATACCCCAATACTCAAAAATATATCGCCAATATTCGTTCTATCAAACCAGGAATTACCGGACCATGGCAAGTTTCTGGCCGGAACAATCTATCTTTTGAAAAAAGATCCAAACTTGATTCTGACTATGCCAACAACCGTTCAATATTAAACGAAATTATCATTATCATCAAAACTCCATTTGCTATGTTTTCTAATTGGTAATTTGCTACAATATTTTATGGAAATACCACAAGAGATAAATCAAAACCCTGTTATTAAACCCAATAAGTTAAAAATTACTAGCAACAAGAAACTGCGATTGATTTTGATTGTTTTTGGCATAATTGTTGGCATTATAATTTTGCTCTCAACCATAACTTACGTTTTTGCCTATTTACCAGCTCAAAAACTATCAAATCAAATAAATCTCACCAAGATTGAAGCCGAAAAACTTAAACAAAACATTTCCGACAAAGATATCGCTAGTGCCAAAAATCAATTGATTACCATCCAGAGTAACCTTGACAAAGTATCGCAAAATCTTTCAACATTTTCTTATTTTAATTACTTACCTTATTTAAAAAATTATTATCAAGATAGTCAAAGAATGGTTAAAATTGCCAACAATGGAGTCGAGATTGGAAACACCCTTATTAAGGCCATTGAACCATATCAAGATTTTCTCGGGCTAAAAGGTGCCGCCACCTCTAGTGCCAAAACCACCGAAGACAGGATTGCTTTTTTGACTCAATCTATTGAAAGTATTTTGCCCCATTTGGACTTAATTGAAACCAAAATTAAGGAAATCGATAAACTGCTTTCACAAATCGACATCACTAAATATCCCGAAACTTACCAAAACTATAATCTCAAAAACATCTACAATCAATCCCGACAAGTAATTAGTAAAACCCAAAAACTCGTCTCCGATGGTCGACCAATTCTCACCAAAAGTTCTTGGCTTCTTGGCAAAGATAAACCCCGCAATTACTTAATTATCTTTCAAAACGATGGAGAGCTTCGCCCCAGTGGAGGTTTTTGGACCGCTTATGCCACGATTAAAATTGACAAAGGCAAGGTAATCCCCGGACCAGCCAGCAATATTTACGATCTTGATGATGCAATTTCCAGTACCACTCCCGCACCTCGAATTATTAAGTCGTACCATATCAATGTCCCCTACCTAAATCTTCGGGACAATAATTTATCTCCCGATTTTCCCACTGATGCCCAAATATTTTTAGATACCTTTTACAAAGCTACCAGGGGAAAAACTTCCTACGATGCTGTTATTACCCTCGATACCAATGTTCTAGTTGATATGGTCACCATCCTGGGTAAATTAGATACTCGTGTTGGCACATTTACTACCGAACCCGACAAACGCTGTGACGGCTGTCCTAAAATTATTTATGATTTGGAATGGATTTCTGGACGCCCCAGAAATTTCATTGAAAAAAACCGCAAAGATTTTCTCGCCCCATTAATGTCAGCGCTTCTTAACAATGCCATGGGTGCCGGCAAAGATTATTTGCCAAAACTAGGACAAGCATTTTTTACCAATATTTTTGAAAAACATATTCTGTTTTATTTTCCCGACTCCGATATGCAAAAAGCCGCCAACATGGCCAATATCTCAGGCAGTATCACCCAAACACCTCCCGAAATTGACTATCTCCATTTAAATGATGCTAATTTTGCCTCTGCTAAAAGCAATATTTTTATTACCCAAAAAATTAAACACGAAATATCGGTTGCCAACAATAAAATAGAACATAAATTTGCCATTACTTACACCAACCCCTCCAAGGCTTCCAACTGCAATTTAGAAAAGGGGGATTTATGTCTCAATGCTGCCAAATATCGAAATTTGTTCAGATTGTATACCCCAATCGGTAGCAAATTAATCAAAATGACTGGCTCCGAAGTCGAACCAGTTCTTTACCAAGAGTTAGGCAAACAAGTTTTTGAAGGTTTTTATGGTGACAAATATCCACTTTATCCAGTATCGAGCAATAAAGTTACCATTCAATATCAAACTAGTGTTACCCCTCACAAAAACTACAATTTATTACTCCAAAAACAGCCAGGAACTAAGGCTATCCCCTACGAAATTTTTCTCAATGGTAAACTCATTGAGACTTTTTCCTGGACAGGTGATAAAAATATAAAATTATCTCTGTGAGTCAACAATCATTTAACACTCGGGCAATTGTTGTTAATCTTAAAAACAATCAAGAGAAAAATTTACACATAACACTATTAACCCCTACCTTAGGTAAAATAGTTGCTCTTGCTGTCGGGGCAAAATCACTCAAATCATCTCGAAACCAAAGTCTTCAATTAGGTAATATTGTCAACGTCTCCCTTTACCAAAAAAACAACTACTATTGGCTAACCGAGTGCCAAAGCATCATTTCTTTTCTCCAAATCAACCATCAATTAATTCAACTAAACCTCTTATTTTATTTTTTAGAAATTATCAAAAACTTTGCTCCTCAAAACGAGGCTTCACCACAACTTTTTGAATTATCATCAGCTGCAATTTCTAGTCTCTACCACAACCACTGGCCAAAATTCATCAAAAATCAAATTGATATATTAAACACTTTAGGTTTTGGCGCCCCAGACACTTTACAGCAAAATTATTTTGACAAAAACTATCAGCTCGCCCAACAACAATTAATATTATATTTCGAATCCATTCTCCAAAAACCCCTCGCCTCCCACCAATTGTTAACAAAATAATACACTTTTTATATTCCGCTACTAGTTTTGCTATAATTCTCTATGTCAAAAAACAACCAAAATAATCTCACGACCAAAATAGTTTCGCTGTGTAAACGTCGTGGCATAATTTTTCAAAACAGTGAAATATATGGTGGAATCCAGGGGTTTTATGATTATGGTCCGATCGGCTCTTTAATGAAAAACAACTGGAAAAACTTATGGTTAAGAGAAAACATTCAAAAACGTGACGATGTTGTTTTAATTGATGGGTCAATTATTACCCATCCGACTGTTTGGCAAGCTTCTGGTCATGTCAAAAATTTTGCCGATATTATGGTCGAATGCAAATCTTGCCACAAACGCTTTCGTCCCGATTTAATTGATAATGCCACAAAATGCCCGAAATGTGGGGGAGAATTTACTGAAGGTAAAAAATACAATATTTTATTTGAAACCAATGTTGGTGTTATCGAAAGTGAAAAAACACACACTTATTTACGCGGTGAAGCTTGCCAAACAATTTATCTAGACTTTAAAAACATCATCGACTCCACTCGTGTCAAAATTCCATTTGGCATTGCCCAAATTGGAAAAGCTTTTAGAAACGAAATTACCCCAAAAAATTTCCTTTATCGCACTCGCGAATTTGAACAATGGGATATTCAATATTTTTGCCATCCCACCGATATGGACAAGTTTTATGAATATTGGAAACAAAATCGCATGGAATGGTACCAATCATTATTTAACAACAAAAAAGATTTAAGATTCCGACAGCACGAAAAAGATGAATTAGCCTTTTACGCCAAAAAGGCGTTTGACATTGAATATAATGCTCCCTGGGGCTGGGCTGAAATGGAAGGTATTCATTGGCGTTCAGATTATGATTTAACTCAACATCAAACTTTTTCAAAACAAGACTTATCTTATCGTGACCCAGTTACCAACGAAAAATATTTACCCCACATTGTCGAAACCAGTGGAGGAGTTGATCGTTCTTTTTTCTTTTTATTACTTGACGCCTATAGAGAAGAAACTAATGAAAAAGGTGAAATACGTATTTCACTAAAAATTAATCCAAAAGTTTCTGCCTATAAAATGGCAATATTTCCATTAGCTGCCAATAAACCAGAGTTAGTTGATAAGGCTATAAATTTATACAAATCATTAAAATCAAAATATTCAGTTGATTTTGACGACAGTAGTAATATCGGCAAAAAATATCGCCGCCATGACGAAATTGGCACCCCTTGGTGCGTCGTTGTTGATTATCAAACATTGGAAGATAAAACTATTTCTATTCGCGATCGAGACACTATGGAACAAATTCGTCTACCCATTAGCCAAATTGACGTTTGGTTGGCAAATAAACTACAATAAAATATGAAAAAACAATTCTCTCTTTCTCGGTTATCTGTTATCTGTTTACTGTCATCAGTGTTTGTTCTTTCCTCTTGTGGTGCCAAAAAAACAATTTCAACTGCGACCCCCACCCCCATCCCCCGAGAATTAGTTATCACCGATGATCAAAAACCCACCATCAAGCTTACCCCACGTCAAGATGGTCACGAATTAACCCTAACCATCTCCCAGATAAACTCCTTGTTTATCAAAATAGAGTACGAATTGATATACACTGCTGTCGATGGTGGTCTGGAAATCGAAAAAGGGGTTAGTGGTAATATCGAAAGCAAAGATATACTTAATGGTACCGCCGAAAGAAAAATATTATTAGGCACCGAAAGTTGTACCAACGGATGTAAATATAAATACGATTCTGGTATCAATGGCGGATCACTTAATTTAACCTTAATTACCGAAGACAATCAGGTAGCATCACTTGAAATGCCATTCACCCTAACTTCAAGTAAGGGTAAAAACTTTACTATCACATTTAGATAACTGTGAAATACCATATTCCAGTATTGTTGTCTGAAGTAATCACTCGATTTAATCCACAGCCAGGAAATATATATATTGATAGCACTGTTGGTCACGGTGGCCATAGTCAAGAACTACTAAGTAAAGGGGCTATCGTCTATGGTATCGACGCTGATAAAAATAATTTAACAATTACTACCGATAGAATAAATAACCCAAATTTTCACCCAATTTTAGGTAATTTTAAAGACATAAAAAAAATCTGGCAAAAATATATCAACGCTCCCGTCGACGGTATTCTCGCTGATTTAGGGCTTAGCAATAATCAACAAAGTCAAGAAGGTAGGGGGTTTTCCTTTAACGATAGTCAATCTCTTGATATGCGTCTTGACCCTAATACCCAAGAAACTTCTGCCAAAGATATCATTAATAGTTATGACGAAACTCAACTATATTTACTATTTTCCAAAATCGCTCAAGAACAATTTGCCCTCCCCCTAGCCCAAAAAATTATCACCTCTCGACAACAATCAACCATTAAAACCGGAAAGCAACTAGCCGATATTATTCATGAGTATTATCAATCAAGACATATTCGAAAAGCGATTGACCCCGCCACCAAAATTTTTATGGCTCTACGCATCGAAACCAATAATGAATTTGAAAATCTAAATATCTTTCTTAATGACAGTCAAAAAATAATTAAAACAAACGGAATTATTGCCATTATTTCTTTTCACTCGAGCGAAGACCGAATTGTTAAAAATTTTATTAAAAAAAATAATTTTACGACCATTCGTTTTTTGCCAACCAAAGATGAAATAAAAACTAACCATCTCTCCCGCTCCGCCGTTCTTAGAGTTTACAGCTAAGCTACTGCCAATATTTGTTCAATTTTTGCGACCTTAACTTCAAGATTGTCAAATTCATCACTGGTCGGGGCATCATCTTCGAGATATGCCAGTGATTTCCCCAGTTTATCAATTCGGTCATTAACTCCTTTAAATCCTTTATCCATTTTTTTATCTAAACCATCCATTCTATCGCTGAGTTTTTTATCAAGTTTATCAATTCTTGCTAACAAGTCGCCTCTCATAGTACTCTGGCCATTAACCAACATTTGAAACATTTTTTGAATATCGTCCATACCATTACTCTAAAGTATTTTTTCTGTTAACGCAATGACATACACACCATACTATACTATTAATATATGCCCAACCGAATTTTACTCACCGTCACCCTTAGCCTGTTTTTTTTTCAATTAGCATTTTCGATAATCTATTCCAATATTATCATCAAAATAAACCAAACGTTTTTTGAAAAAAACAAAGTTTACACCAATTTATCATCAGTTAATCAGAATTTAGAACTCCAATATGTCCAAAAATACGCCATCAACCAACAATAATCGACTCAAAGCTGTCAATCTGACAATCATCTTTGCCTTTACCATCGTCATGGCGCGACTTTTTTACTGGCAAATAATTATGGGTCCCACCATTCGGGCCGATAACATATCCCAAAATTCAAAACTACAAAAAATTCTCCCTAAAACTGGCAAGATTTTATCATCAGACAATTTTCCCTTAAGTCTTGGCGTAAAAGCCTATAAACTATCAATTTATAAACCAAATTTAAAAATAAACTTAAATGAATTATTCAAAAAAATCGACAAAATAAAACCCAATACCATTCTCAACAACAACATTCAAATTAATAATCTCAACAATCCTCAGATCAAATGGGTCACCCTCAATGGTACGTTTGACCAAATTCAAAAACAACAACTAACAATCCCTGGAATCGAATTTGAAGAAAGTAGTTTTCGCTATTACCCCGAAGGTAATTTGGCCAAAAACATCATCACCAATTTAGAATCGTTTTATCGTCGAATCCTATTTGGAAAAACTGGTTTTTCACTTTCATCTATTGATGGTACTGGTCAAACCATATTAACCAAACGAAACTGGCGTCAATCAGAAACCGACGGTCAAGATATTAAAACTAGTTTAAACCGCCAAGTACAGATAATTTTGACCGACACTCTCACAAAAGGTCTTGAGATTTATCAGGCCAAAAGTGCTTCAGGCACAATTATTGACCCAAGTACAGGTCTCATAATTGCTATGTCCTCAATCCAGTCTGACACCACCCCCAATAATAATATTGACAATATTAGTAATTTGTTTGAACCGGGATCTATATTCAAACCACTAGTTGTCGCTATGGCTCTCGACAGTAAAAAAATTGATACCGATTTTATTTGTTCTGATTGTTCAAAACCTCGAGTTTTGGGCCAATACACCATTAATAATTGGGATAATACCTTTCACCCCAATTCAACCCTAAGTGACATTATTAAAAACTCAGATAATATTGGAATGAGCAATATTATTCAAAGACTAGATAAAGATAATTTTATAAAATACTTTCACGCCCTTAAACTCGACTCAAAAAACGAAATCGACTTAATCGGCGAATCGATTTCTCCCCCCAAAAAATTCATAGCCGATATTGATTTGGCCACCGCCTCTTTTGGTCAAGGACTAGCCGTCAATGAATTACAAATGGTTCAAGCCTTTAACACCCTGGCCAATCAGGGCAAATTAATCTCTGGCCATTTCAACACCCAAATATTACCCAGCCCTATAAATGTTTTTTCACCAGAAACCGTAATAAAAGTTATTGATATCCTAAAATATGCCGTAGAAAACAGCGCCATCAAATCCCTAAAACCAAAAAATCTCGAAGTTTGTGCTAAAAGTGGTACTGCCCAAATCGCCATTGGAGGTCAATACAGTGACACCAACACTATTGGTTCATATGTTGGCTTTTCCCCCTGTACATCACCCAAATTTACCATGATTATCACTATTAACCAACCCCAAAAGGGGGAGTGGGGTTCATCCACCGCCGCCCCCCTCTGGTTTGAAATTGCCACAAAAATCTCCCCTTTGTTATAATATGTAACCAAAATGTATAAAAAAATATATAAGATTTGTTTTCAAAAAATTAAAAATATATTCTGGCACCTTCCCAAAAGTATTTTTTACAATATCTATTTCGGTTTCCCTCATCGTAATCTTACCTTAATTGGTGTTACAGGAACCGACGGCAAAACCACCTCTGTCAACCTAATTCACCAAGCATTACTTAATGCCAATATAAAATCAGGTCTAATTTCTACCCTCGGTGCCAAAATAGGTGACCAAAGCATCTCTATTGGCTTACACACCACCTCTCCCGATTCATCTATTGTTCAAAAAATATTTGCCCAAATGGTCACCGAGGGTATGACTCACGCCATTGTTGAAGTCACTGCTCATGCTATCGATCAATATCGTTATTTCGGTTGTAATTTTGCCATTTGCGGTATAACTAACACCTCCCACGAACATCTCGATGATTTTTTAAATATGTCATCATATATCAACACCAAAGCAAAACTTTTTTCCAATTCCAATATTGCCATATTAAACAAAGACGATTCCTCATTTTCTCAAATTATTGTCCCACCCACCACTAAAATCTTTTCCTACAGCATTGACAAAAAATCCGATTATCAAGCCAAAAACATTAATTTAAATAACAAATTTCTTGAGTTTACCGTCAACAAAACGACATACAAAACTAATAGTAACTACCGCTACCAAATTTATAATATTCTCTTAGTCCATTCAATTTTAAATCAACTTAAAATCGACCCAAATTTATTGCCCAAATTAATACTAAATTTTCCTGAAATAAAAGGCCGTCGAGAAATTGTTAAAAACAATCTCCACATCCAATGTATTGTTGATTTTGCCCACACCCCCAACGCCTTATTCCAAACCCTATCATCTTTACACTCAACAACTAAAAACAAATTGATATGCATTTTTGGTGCCACTGGTGGTCGCGACCAGACCAAACGCCCACTTATGGGTAAAGTTGTTTCCCAAAATTGTGACATCGCTATTGTTACCGCCGATGATACTCGTAATGAAAATATCATCGAAATAAACAAACAAATCATTTCCGGTTTTGATCAAAAACAAATTGACAACAAAAAATTTGCTTATTACAACACCCCCAATCGCCAAGATGCTTTCAACCTAGCCGTTAGTTTGGCGAAATCAGGCGATACAATTATTGCCTGTGGTAAAGGTCATGAAACCTCAATTCTCCACGGTAAAACCGAATACCCCTGGTCAGAAAGTGATGCCTTTAAAACCGCTTTTAGAAATAAAGACCAAAATGTTTAACCAACAAACTCAAAACACTATTAAAGAAAACTATAATCACGGTCTTTTACCACAAAGAAATAATAAAGATTACTGGTACTCCGACAGTTCTAGTCGTTCCAACTTATCCAAATTTAACTTATCCTCCGAAAATCGCCGAATTATCAGCAAAACTAACCATTATAAATATCAGGTAATCCCCTTATCCCAATTTAAATATTCCCTCTTTATTCAAAAAACAATTTTTAAATGGATTAAAGAAATTGGGTGGAATTTCCCTATCTCCTCGGTCAAAACCATTTTTACTAATCATATTTTTAATTACGTCTACGTTTGGCAAGATTTAGATGGTAACGTCGTGGCTTATTCTATTTGCTACTTTTCAAAAAATATTTCTCATATCGCCTATGTCTTTTACAATCCAAAATTATCTCATAATAATTTGCCAATCAGACTAACTCTACAAACTATTATTGATAGCCATGATAAAAATTTAAATTATTGTTATCTTGGTCGTTTTAATCCAAAAACAAAACTGGGTTATTATAAACGTGAGCTTCCAGGCTTTGAATATTATAAAAATAATAATTGGATAAAATACACTCTATGAATATACATATTTTAGGTATTTGTGGCAAAATGACCGCCCCTCTCGCCATTGCTCTAAAAAAACAAGGTCATTTTATTTCAGGTTCTGATCAAGACAAAATTTACCCTCCATTTTCTACCACTTTATCCCAGGCTAAAATACCAGTCAACAAACTTCACCCAAAACCAAATTTATATATCATTGGCTCAGCTTTTAAAAATCAAAACAAATTGAACACCGAATTTGAATCAATTAAAAAGTCAAATATTCCCTATATTTCCGCCACCAAATATATTGCCAAACATTTAATTAAACCAAACAGTATTTTAGTTGCCGGTAGTTATGGCAAAAGTTCAATTTCTGCTATGTTGGCCTTTATTTTAAAAGATTCCAAACATAATCCCTCGTATTTATTTGCTGCCGAATCTTTAAACAAATTTCCCTCACTTTCTTTTACCGACAGTGATTGGTCAATTTGTGAAGCCGATGAATCCATCAATGGATTAGATACTCAAGCCAAATTTTTATATTACCCGATCAAATATTTAATTTTGACCAGTGCTCAATGGGAACACAAAGAATCATATAAAACCGAGCTGGACAATTTTAACGCCTTTAAAAAACTGATTATCAATATCCCCAAAGACGGATTACTCATCTACAATCAGCTCGATACATCAATCAACCCACTATTAAAATTTACCAAATGTCAGGCAATTCCTTATACTATAAATAAAATTAATCATCCCTTCCTGTTTGGGGCAGCCTTTACTAATAACTTTGCCGCCGTTAAAATTTTATGTGATTATCTTAAAATATCAACAAAAAAAATATTAGAATACAAAGGGTTAAAAAATAGATTAGAAATAGTTGCTAATAAAAAAAATATTATTTTTATCGATGATTTTGCTCAATCTGCTCCACGTATTCAAGCCTCAATTTCTGCAATAAAAAACAAATATCCAAAACGACCAGTAAAAGTAATTCTCGAACCACACGCTAGTTTTTTACAATATAAAAGCTCTATAACAGAGTTATTTGAACCATTAATTAATGTTTCACAAATATTCTTAACAAAAATTTCCTTTTCTAAAAACAAAGACAAAACCACTCGTATTAGTTTTGCTGACTATAAAACCATTTTTGGTGATAAGATTAATTATCTGCCCATTAATTCTGACCTCATTACTACCGTAATTTCATCACTTAAACCCAACGACATTTTAATTCGCTTTTCTTCTGGTGGTTTAGATGGCCAAAAATCTTTTCATAAAATCATTAATTTCAAAACATAATTATGATCCATCTATATTTAGGATTATTGTTATTTTCTTTTATAGTCACCAGTATTTTAGTTGTACCTTTTATTAACCTACTTTATCGATTAAAATTTCAACGTCAGAGTCAAAAAACACTTGATGTTCAAAACAATCATACTCCTATATTTGACAAATTTCACAACCCCAAGGCCGGTACCCCTGTCGGTGGGGGACTATTAATCATAATTTCAGTTTCTCTTCTTTTTGCTAGTTTACTACCCATATTACAATTTTCCAAAATTTTTATCTCCAGTAACTATAAATTAAATCTAGAACTGGAGGTAATCTTTTTTACCTTTATTAGTTTTGGCCTACTCGGTCTTTATGATGATATTCTCAAATTTTTTAATTTTCAAAAAAGTGGATTTTTTGGATTAAGATTAAAACATAAGTTAATTCTCCAATTACTTGCCTCTGGATTTATATCTTTATTAATTTATTTTCGACTTGGTACTGATTTCATCTATATTCCATTTCTGGGAGCCGTTAAATTAGGGATTTTATTTGTGCCTATTTCCACTTTAATCATCGCCACCTTTGCCAATTTTTTTAATATTACCGATGGTCTTGATGGTCTATCTTGCGGAATTTTAGTAATATCTCTTTTTGCTTTTTGGATTTTAGCTGGCTCGTCTCTTGACACCCCCGTTTCCCTATTTATTTCCCTTTGGATTGGGGCATTAATTGCCTTTTTATATTTTAACGTCTATCCAGCTCGTTTATGGCTAGGCGACGTTGGTTCGATGTCATTTGGTGCCACCATTGCCGTCATCGCCGTCTTGTTGGGTAAAATTATTCCACTATTCGTTGTTGGTCTACCATTCATCGTTGAAGGAGTTAGCAGTGGTTTACAAATATTATCAAAAATTTATTTTAAAAAGAAACTTTTTCCCGCCGCCCCCATCCACCTCACCTTACAAAAAGCTGGTTGGGAGGAACCAAAAATTGTTTTTAGAGCTTGGCTAGCCACTATGATATTAGCTATTTTTGCACTATGGTTAGGAATAAACTAAACGAATATTTAGGTATTCCCTATTTTTCCAATGTTGGCAAACATAAAGTAATGTCTCGAAATAATGCCCTAGTTGGAAAGGGAACCGCCAAAGAAATTGCTCTCCAAACTATCGAGTTTGCCAATCAACAAAATATTAAATTATTAGACCTAACTCCAACCCAAATTTATAATTTTCAAAAGAAAAACCATTTAGGAATAGATTGTTCCGGTTTGGTTTGCCACCTATTAGGTTTAAAAGTTGACGTCCGTAAAATATCTGCCAACATGCTTACATCTCTCCCAATTTCCAAACAAATTAAAACTTTAAAATCAAATGATCTAATTCGCCAAAAAAACGGCCACCATGTTTTATTAGTTTTGTCGGTCGACAAAGATTTAGTTACATATGTTCACTCATCACTGTCAAAACATGGTGTCATTATTGAAACAAAAAATATCAAAGACATCCCCAATGACAGTTTCTGGCGAGTTACTTCTCTTCCACCAAAATCTGGTACTTAAGGGGGGATAGCGATAGCACTTCCACCTCAGTCCCACATTCTTGACATTCAAGAATATCACCCACAGCTGAGGTATTTTCACCTTTAATTTCTGTCCCACAATCAGGACACATGATTTTTTGGTCTGTTTGCTTCATAATATATCTATTATATGACACCTTTAATCAAAATAGGAGACGTCTATTTAAAACGCGAAGACCAAAACCTCACTGGTAGCGCCAAAGATCGTAGTTTAGAATTACAAATCAAAAATTTAGTAAAAAATAATTATTTGTCTGCAGTTATATCATCCACCGGTAACGCTGCCATTTCTGCCCAATATTTCTGTCATAAACATGATATTAACTTAACCGTTTTTGTTTCCCCTCATGCTGACAAATCAAAACTAAAATTAATTGCCAATTATATAATCAGCAATCGACCCATTTCCGATGCCTTTAAATATGCCAAAAAAAATAAATCATATTTACTTCGCCAATCCACCGACCCAACTGCTTTCCGGGGATATAGTCAAATAACCGCAGAAATTATTAAACAATGCCCCAATGTTTCATCAATTTTTGTCCCCGTTGGCAGTGGCACTACCCTTCTGGGAATCGCTTCAAAATTACCAAACGTAATTCCTATATTTGGGGTACAGCCTGCCTCACATTGCCCCATAGCATCCGTTTTTGATCACGATTTTATCCCCGAAAACACCACTATTACCGACGCTCTCAGCGTCAAACTTTTACCCCTAAAGAACAGAGTTATCAAATCTATTACCAATCATTCAGGTCAAGGAATTGTAGTTCAAAATAAACAAGTCCTACACTCGCAACAATTATTAAAATCAAACAACATTTTTACTTCATCCGAAGGCGCCTTGGCTTTGGCTGGACTTAACAAAATAAAATCTCAAATAAATATTGGTAATTTTCCTGTCATTATTTTAACTGGCACCAAAAGATGAACACAGAACAACTAATTAATAGTTTACCTGTCGATTTTTTCTTTTTGGTTGTCGACCAAAATCTTGATATCAAATTGCCACAACTAAAAAACTTCTACTCAATTTATAACCCAAATTTATCACAAAAAAATAGTGGTTATTTATTATCTCAACCATCAACCACAAATTTTATCAAAAAAACCACTAAAAAATCGGGGCATCAGGCCGCCATTGTCCCCTTTAAACCATCGGCTAAAATCGACTTAATTTGCAAACAAAATAATTGGCTGCGTATCAGCAATCCAGCCCCTTTAAACCGTCTTTTAGAAGACAAAATCAAATTTCCTAGCATTATTAAAAATATTCCCCAATTACCTTTTACCATTGCCCCTTATACCAAGCAAAATGTCGATAAATTAATAAAAAAATATACCAACATAGTCGCCCAAACTCATTTCGGCTGGGCTGGTAATAGCACCAAATTAATCACCAAGTACGACCCAACCATTATTCCTCCAAACTCCATATGTAAATTTACTCCCCATCTAAGGGGTTATTCGCTATTAAACAATTGTTGTTTAACCACAAACGGACTCATTCAAAGTCCTCCAGCCCTCCAATTTACCGGTCTACCCCAATACACCACCAACCCTTTTGCCACTGTTGGTCGTCAATGGCCATCAATGGCACCTCAAAAAATTATTAATCAAGTTAAAAATATCACTACTGATTTTGCCAAAATATTAATAAAAATAAAATATAAAGGTTTTTTTGGACTTGATTTTTTTATCACTCAAAACAAGGTGTACTTACTCGAATGTAACCCTCGCCTAACTGCCTCTTTTGCTTTTTATACCAATATTGAAATAAAAGCTAAAATCACTCCGCTTTTTTATTATCACCTTTTAGAATTCACAAATCCTACCGTCCCCCCCAAAGAAAATCGCTTTAATAATAAACAAATTATTGGTTCAGAATTAACAAAACGTGATGAAAGTGGTGTCATTATTAAAAAAATCAATGACTATAAAATATTTTCAAACACTTATAATAAAATAAAACTCAATGTCTAAAACTTGGCAATATTCTCTATTACTGACCATCATTGGTTTATTTTTCATCTCAATTTCCTCCCTTTTTGAAGCTCAAAAAAGTCTCGGCGATCCTAATTTTTTTATCAAAAAACAAATTATCTGGATTGCTTTGGGTGTTACTGCCATGTTTATTACTTCAAAAATAAATCTTGATTTCCTCCGTCGTCATTCTTTCTCTCTGTACGTAATCTCAATTTTACTCCTAATCATTGTTTTTATCCCCAGTCTTGGTCAAAAAACTTTTGGAGCCAGCCGCTGGATTGATCTTGGTTTCCTCAATTTTCAACCATCTGAATTTTTTAAGTTAATTACCATAATTTTTTTCCCCGCCCTATTTACCAGTCAAGACAAAACTAGCTTCAAACATTTGCTTATTTTTTTACTTCCGGCTTTTGGATTAATTGTTTTAGAGCCAAACCTAAGTACTGCTCTCTTATGTGCCGCCATTATCATTTCCACCTATTATTTGTCCGGCGGTCAATTATTGCCAATTTTTATTTCATTTTTGATTTTTTCATTACTGGGAATTGGACTTATTTTTTCCTCGGATTATCGTAAAGCTCGATTTAATACCCTCGCCAACATTCAGCAAAACAGTAATCTAAATTACCACAGCCAACAAATAATTATTTCTTTGGCCTCAGGGGGATTATCGGGCAGAGGAATTGCCAACTCTGAACAAAAATACAAATTCTTGCCCAAAATTAGCACTGATTCCATTTTAGCTATAATTGGTGAAGAAACTGGGCTTATTGGCCTTTTGGCCCTAAGTTATTTATTTATATCTTTTATTACCTATTTGTTTAAATTAGCCAACATGGTTACTTTGTTATTTGAAAAAGTATTAATCTCCTCTTTTGCTTGCTGGTTATCATATCAAGCTCTCATCAATTTTTCCGCTATTGTTGCTCTAATTCCCTTAACTGGAATTCCTTTTCCTTTTATTTCCTATGGCGGATCATCACTCCTCTCAATTATGGCTGCTGCTGGACTAGTAGCCAACATTGAGCGAAAATATAGACATGACAAAAAAAATCCTAATCACTGGTACTCACCTCACTCCCGCCATTGAGTTAATTAATCAGTTAAAAGAAGATTCCATTAGTTGGGATATCACCTATATCGGTCGAAATTTTAACTCACATGAAAAAATCAGCCCCTCAATTGAGTCATTAACTATTCCCAAATTAAACATAAAATTCTATGGTTTTCAAAGTGGCAAACTTGATCGTCGCTGGTTACCCAACACCATTGCTGGCATCCCCCTTACTATCCAATCATTCATTAAAATCAACCATCTCATCAAAAAAATCAGGCCTGATATTGTTGTCTCTTTTGGGGGATATATTTCCGTTCCCGTTATTATAAATTCTTATTTACAAAAAATCCCCTCAATTACTCACGAACAAACCTCTACTTTAAGCCTATCCACCAAAATAAACTCAAAGTTTACCAACAAAGTTGCCCTATCTTTCCCCTCAAACATCAAAAATACTAAATTTGTAGTTACCGGAAATTTATTTTTACGCGAAATCCTAAACTTAAAGTCAGATTATTTTGAGTCATTAAATATAAAATTACCTATTATCTATTTAACTGGAGGCAATCAAGGTTCCATTATCTTAAATCAAACACTCCAAAAAATATTACCTACCTTGACAAAAAAATATTTTGTCGTCCACCAAACTGGAAATCAAAATTTTTCCGCCTCAAAAAATTATTTACCCATAAATTATATTTTTTCTGACAATATTGGTTGGATATTAAATAACTCCAATATTATCATTAGTCGCGCTGGTGCCAATATTTGCCAAGATATAACCGTATTATCAAAAAAATCAATTTTAATACCCCTTAAAATCAGTCAGCAGGATGAACAATTAAAAAATGCCAAATTAGTTAAATTAATAATGCCAAAGCTTACCATTATCATTCCTGAAATTAAACTAACTCCTTCCACCCTCCTCAAATCAATAAATAAATTAATAAAAATAAAAACAAATATCGCAATTAAACCAAAAATAAACTACAGTCTACTAAAACTCATCAAAACACTTTAAAATAGATATATGCCTCATTCCCAAACCATCTCCTGTCTTGATATCGGGACAACAAAAATAACCACCATTGTCGCCAATCTGGTTGATGCCAAATCAACTCCCAACATTATTGGAGTTTCCTCAACTACGGCCAAAGGATTCAAAAAAGGACAAATAATAAATCTTGAACAAGCCTCTCAAACCATCACTGAGTCAATCGAATCTGCCGAAAGAATGGCTAACTTAGAAATTAATCAAGTTTTTGTCTCCCTGACTGCCCCTCATTTCGAATCGATCAATTCTCATGGCGTCGCCGCTATCAGTAATCCCAATGGAGAAATTACTCAAGATGATATTTTTCGTGCCATCGAAGCCGCCAAAGCTATTACTCTTCCACCCAACAAAGAAATAATTCACAGTATCCCCCGTATTTTCACCGTCGACGGTCAAGATGGTGTGGTTGATCCCATCGGTATGAACGGAATTAGGCTAGAAGTTGATTCTCATTTAATTTTAGCTTCTACCCCCGCCATAAAAAATTTAACCAAATGCCTCAAAGATATCAATATTAAAATAATTTCTCTAGCCTATTCCGGTCTCACCGCCGGCCTTGCCTGTCTCTCTGAAACAGAAAATGAGCTTGGTGTGGCTCTGGTTGATATTGGCGGATATAACACCAGCGTTACCATTTTTATCGATAATTCACCAGACTGTTCTTTTTGTCTCCCTGTTGGTGCCAACAATATTACCGCCGACCTAGCTATCGGTTTACGTCTCCCACTCATCGATGCCGAAAAAATTAAAATCAGATTAGCCCAATTAGCCGACAAAAAAGGATTTAATGATGAAATTGATCTTTCCAATATCGGTATTACTACCGACAACAACAAGCTTTCAATCTCCTCAACCGTTAATGGTATTATCAAACCCAGAATTGAAGAAATTATTCATCTTGTTTGGCAAGAAATATGTAATCGTGGTTTTCAAAACCTAATTCCTGCCGGAATCGTTCTGACCGGTGGTGGCGCTGAAACTATTGAACTAAAAAAAATAGCCCAAAAAATTATTCCTTTACCTCTCAGAATTGGTGAACCCCTCAAATTAAATGGCTTGGTTGATGACATTGCTTCTCCAGCCTATAGTAGTACCATCGGCTCGATTCTGTTTTTTCAAAACTCCAAACAAATTCCCCATACCTCAAATAAAAAAATAAATATCCCTTTCAAACAAATTTTTCAAAAAATTAAAAATTTTTTAGCACCATTATTACCCTAAATGCCAAAAAACAAATCTACAATTTCCAAACAAGTTCCAAATCTACAAGTTCCAATTGGGATTTGTAATTTGTTTATTGTGATTTGTTTGGAAATTGTTTTTTGTAATTTGGAAATTATTTTATAAAAAATGGGATTAATAAAAACTCTTACCGGTCAATTCGCAAAGATCAAAGTTGTTGGTGTTGGAGGTGGTGGTAATAATGCCATCAATTCAATGATCAACGAAGACAACATCAAGGGTGTCGAGTTTGTCGCAGTTAATACCGATTCACAGGCGTTACTAAACTCTCTCGCCGATATTAAAATTCAAATTGGAGAAAAATTAACCAAAGGACTCGGGGCTGGCGGTGAACCACAAGTCGGACAACAAGCAGCCGAAGAATCACGAGAACGCATCAAAGAAGCTCTCACCGATACTGATATGCTTTTTATTACTGGTGGTATGGGTGGAGGAACATGTACTGGCGCTGCCCCAATTATTGGCGAAATTGCCAAAAAAGAATTAGGTATTTTAACTATTGCCGTTGTTACCAAGCCATTCTTATTTGAAGGTTCAAGGCGTATGAGTCGGGCTGAAGATGGCCTATCCCATCTTCGCCAATATGTTGATACTCTAATTGTCATTCCCAATCAAAAAGTCATGGAAGTGGTCAACAACCAAGCCACGCTATTAGAAGCCTTTAAAATTGCCGATAATGTATTAACTAAAGGCACCAAAGCCATCGCCGATTTAATTACCACCACTGGTTTAATAAATCTAGATTTTGCCGATATTAAATCGGTTATGAGCAATGCTGGTTCCGCCCTCATGGGTGTGGGTGAAGCTGAAGGTGAAGGACGTGCCCAAAAAGCCGTCGAATTGGCTATCGATTCTCCCTTAGTTGAGGCAAATATTGACGGTGCCCGAGGTGTGTTAATCAATATTAATGGTGGTCCTGATATTACCATGGCCGAAATCGAGCAAGCTGCCAAAACTATTACCGACCATGTTGCCCCCGATGCCAATATCATTTTTGGCGCTTCAATCGATTCAGAACTATCCGGAAAAATAAAAGTTACCGTTATCGCTACTGGTTTTGATAATTCAAAAATTCATTATACCAAACCCACCCAAGAACCACTACTATCAGGTGAATATAAAAATATTTTAGATAATCAAATTATTCCCGAAGGTCTGGACATCGAAACCGATTTCGACATCCCCGCCTTCCTTCGCAAATAGTTTAAATACGTCATTACGAGGAGCAATTACAACGGTGACGTGGTAATCTCGTTGAGATTTTATCAGCCTGACATTTTTCCCGTGATATAATCTACTCATGGTAAACCAATCATTTAAAATCATTTTAGAGCAAGACGAAGATGGAGTTTTTGTGGCGTCAGTGCCAGCCGTACCCGGTTGTTTTGCTGAAGGTAAAACTTATGAAAAAGTAATGGAAAATATCGAGGAAGCGTTAAGTCTGTGTCTTGATGTAGCCAACGAAGATAAAGACTATCACGCCAAAATTGATTGGTCTGATGGAAATAAAAGTAAATTTTTTGGCGTAGTAAATTTAAATATGCCAATGTTAGCTTGCTAAAAATGCCCAGGTTACCAGTAATTAATCACAAAAAGTTAGAAAAGGTATTAAAAAATTTGGGATTTGAAGAAATAAGGCAAAAAGGTAGTCATGCTTTTTTCAAAAGATTTAGCGATGGCAAAACAACCGTAGTTCCCAAGCATAATGGTGATTTAGGAAAGGGATTATTGCGAAAAATCTTAAACGAAATTGATTTATCAATAGGGGAGTTAGAAAAAAGATTGAGAAAATAAAAAGATACGTCATTGCGAGGAGCAAATATATAAATAGCGACGTGGTAATCTCGTTGAGATTTTATCAGCCTCAGTTTTTGGTATAATACAACACATGGATAAGAGAGAGAGAGAGAGAGAGAGAAAAAAAACAATTGTTTCAAACGAAATTATCCACCCAACAATAACTATTCGCAAAGCTAACCCAAAAGAGGAACAAACCCGAGTTTCACAATCAATAGTAAAACTACCATTTTATAAAACACACAATTATAAAATAATTTTACCCTTTATCCTGTCCAGAATTTAGTTGATAAAAATATATTTCAAATGGTTACTTTAGAAAACGCATGGCAAAAAATACCTGATGTTTTGACAGAATATGTAAAACAATATCCTCGATAGTCCTTCTCAATCCCCACGAGATTGCCACGTCGCTGTTGTAATTGCTCCTCGCAATGACGTCCTAGCGTGTTGTATAATACCCCAATGTCACAGACCACAAAAATAATCATTACCTAGCCCGAGGGTTTTCCTCGGCTTTATAAATCCGCCTAGGCGGATTTTTTTTGCTGTTTTATAGCAAAATTTGGAGCAAAGCGACATAATTTTGTTTTAAAACGCAATCCGCCTTTGGCGGAGTTTTATTATATAATCAAATATTAATTAAAAATTTAAAAATTGTAAATTTAAAATTGATTAAAAATTTTAAATTAAAAATTATGTCTTTCTTTACTGAACTTCCTCAAAACCCCAACTTTCCACAATTAGAAAAAGAAATCATGGACTGGTGGACACAAAACGATATTTTAAATAAATATTTACACCGTAACGATAAATCAGAAAAAACCTTTTCTTTTATCGACGGCCCCATCACCGCCAACAACCCCATGGGTGTTCACCATGCCCTCGGTCGCACCCTCAAAGATGTTTTTCAACGTTTTAAAAATTTGCAAGGTTACGCCCAAAGATTTCAAAATGGTTTTGACTGTCAAGGCCTATGGGTCGAAGTTGAAGTTGAAAAAGACGCTGGTTTTAATTCCAAAAAAGATATTTTAGATTTTGGCCTTGATAAATTTACTACCGCTTGCATTGACCGAGTCAACAAATTTAGTTTAATTCAAACCGAACAATCAAAAAGATTAGGAATGTTTATGGATTGGGAAAATTCATATTACACCAATTCCCAAAACAACAATCTCTATATTTGGCATTTTTTAAAAATTGTTCATCAAAAAGGCTGGCTCGAGCTTCGTAAAAGCGCTACCACTTGGTGTCCACGTTGTGAAACAGGGTTATCCCAACACGAGCAAGCTGATGGATACAAAGACATTACTGACACCTCAGTTTATGTTTATTTTAAATTAAAAGATAAAACCAATAAGTACGTTTTAGCCTGGACTACCACCCCCTGGACTCTCACCGCCAATGTACTTCTGGCTATAAACACTGATTACCCCTATGTTAAGACAAAAATAGATGATAAAATCGTTTACCTTGCCAAAGAAGCGGCCACTAGACTAGGCCTGACTGATTATCAAACAATTGATGCCACCACATTATTAAATTTAAAATACGAATCATTATTTGATTTACCAAATCAAAAAAACATAAAACATTTTATTACCGATTGGAAAGAAGTAACACCACAGGAGGGGACTGGTGTCGTTCACATCGCCCCTGGTTGTGGCCAAGAAGATTACGAACTTGGCAAAAAATTAGGTGTTCCCATGCCCTCTCCATTAAACGAGCAAGGTCATTTTATAGATAATTACGGGGAATTTACTGGTAAATATGCTCATGGAGTCAAAGAATTAGTTTTTGAAAAACTAAAACAAGCCGGTGCTTTTTTTAAAACTGAAGATATTATTCATCGTTATCCCCATTGTTGGCGTTGTAAAACCAAATGTTTATTTCGACTCGAAAATAGTTGGTATATAAAAACTGATGAAATCAGACCTCTAATGAAAGCTGCGACTGCCAAAATCGAATGGCATCCCAAGTTCGTCAGTTCCCGAATGCAAAATTGGCTCGATTCTATGGACGACTGGATGATAAGTCGCTCCCGCTATTATGGTCTAGCCCTCCCTTTTTATAAATGTGAATGCGGTGAATTAACCGTTGTCGGTTCTCTTGAGGAATTAAAAGAAAAATCTATCAATCCTAAGCAAGTCGAAAGATTAACTTCTCTTCATCGCCCATGGATAGACACCATCAAAATAAAATGCCCTAAATGTGACCAAATTATCTCTCGTATCCCAGAAGTCGGGGATTGTTGGCTCGATGCCGGAGTAGTTCCCTTTTCCACCTTAAAATATTTAACTGACAAAAGCTATTGGAAAAAATGGTTCCCCGCTGATTTAGTTTTGGAAAATACTGAACAAGTTCGACTTTGGTTTTACTCAATGTTATTTTTTGGAGTTACTCTCAAAAATACCATTCCTTACAAAGCAGTTGTTACTCATGGTGAAGTTCGCGATCAAAAAGGAGAACGTATCTCAAAAACCAAAAAGAATGGCATACCCTACAACGAAGCCGTAGAAACAATGTCCGCTGATGCCATGCGCTGGCTATATTGTTTACAAAAACCATCATCTAATGTCGATTTTGGATACGAAATCACAAACGGAGTTAATCGCGAATATATTTTATTATTATGGAACACCTACCGCTTCTTCACCCAGCACGCAAACTTAGAGAATTGGAATGGTCTTGAAAACACGTCATTGCGAGGAGGCTCTGCGACGAAGCAATCTCGTTCGGGATCGATTATGGACTCATGGATTCTATCCCGCCTCAACTCTACAATCGAAATAGTCACCAAAGACCTAAATCATTTTGGTACCTCAAATGCCACAAAAGCCATCCAAAATTTTGTGACTGATTTATCCACCTGGTACATCCGCCGCAATCGAGATCGAACTGATAATTTTGAATTACTTTACAAAATATTTACTAAACTATCAGTTATAATTTCACCATTTACTCCATTTTTAGGTGAAATTTTACACAAAAATTTGACCACCAATACAGAAACTGTCAATCTTGAAAATTGGCCCAAAGTCAATAAATCCCAAATAGACAAAGGATTAGAATCTCAAATGATTAACGTTCGAAAAATTTGTCAAGATATTCATGCTGCTCGTCAATTGGCCAATTTAAAAATCCGCCAACCCTTATCATCAGCTACTATTACCCAAAAACTCAACCATGAATTACTCGAGGTTATAAAAGATGAAACAAATATCAAAAATATTTCTATCGGTAACAATTTCTCTCTGGAAACCAAACTCAATCCAGAATTAATTGCCGAGGGTGAATATCGTGATTTTATTCGTAGTATTCAAGTTTTACGCAAAAATCAAGGATTCCAAATCAAAGATAAAATCAACATCGTCGCCCCCAACTGGCCCGTCACTTTTAAATCAGAAATATTATCAAGAACCTTAGCTATTTCAATTAAAAAAGGCGATATTCTTACTATTACCAAAGCTTAATGTTATTTAATCATCGGTTATTTCCAATCGTTTCCTCACTCCTGATTTTTCTGTGTCTAAATTTATTGATGATTTCCTCCTTAGCCCCACAACTTTTACTCAAACAAATATTAGCCTGGATTTTTGGTTTTTTGCTTTTTTTTATTGGCACCCAAATCAACCCCAATCTCAATCAAAAAACTCGTTGGATTCTTTTCATTAGCTCTTGTCTATTATTATTATTGCCAATTTTAACTGGAAATATCACCCGTGGTTCACGACGATGGATAAATATTGGACTAATCTCATTCCAGCCCAGCGAAATCGTCAAACCCCCACTAATGCTATTTTTAGCTTCTCAAAATTTTCCTCTTTTACATTTAATTCCCGTACTAATTGTCGCCAGTCATCCCGATTTGGGTTCTGCCATTACCCTCCTAGTCTTAATGATTCCCGTTATTTTATATTCCCCTAAGTTAATAAAATTATCCATCATCAGCTTTTTTTGTCTATTGATTATTTCTCCATTAATTTGGAAATATCTGATTCACGATTATCAAAAAAATCGCATTGAAACTTTTATCAATCCCCAACTCGATCCGCTTGGTCAAGGATACAACTTAATTCAGTCCCAAATTGCTGTTGGTAGTGGGGGGTTATTCGGCAAAGGATATCGTCAAGGAACCCAAGGACAGTTACTATTTTTACCAGAAAAACACACCGATTTCATATTCGCCGCCACCACCGAAGAACTCGGTTTAGTTTCCGTCATCCTCATTTTTTTTGCCTATTTCTTATTGTTAAGCTCCATATTAAAAAAAGCATTTAATACCAAATACAACAAAACCCTGTTTTTATTCACCTTGGGAATTTGTTTCGAAATTTGGACCCAAATTATTGTTAACATCGGTATGAATATTGGCTTATTGCCAGTTACTGGCATCCCGCTACCATTTTTATCTGTCGGTGGCTCATCACTAATAGCCATCCTTTTTTCTCTTGGTGTGATATACTCAAACTTATGAAATATGCCATTATTGCCACATCTGGCACTCAATACAAAATTGAGGAAAATCAAATAATTACTGTTGACAAATTAGAGGGTGAAAAAGATTCAACTGGCAAAATTACTTCGATACTTTTAGTCGTCGATGATGACAAAATAGAAATTGGCAATCCTACAGTCAAAAACGCTACTGTTGAATATCAAATTATCAATCAGTATCAAGGTGATAAAGTCCGAGTTTCCAAGTTCAAAGCTAAATCACGTTACCGCAAAACCATGGGCTTCCGCGCTCAATTAACCGATATTAAAATCATCAAAATAAATTTATAAATTATTTTTAAAATTTTTAAATTAAATCATTTAAAATTGATTGAAAATTAAAAATTGTAAAT
>Ga0100395_1000757_pt1 | contig 24641 bp, 23 predicted proteins | sample CryGeymeta201519_FD_81542 | JGI IMG/M metagenome (GOLD analysis project Ga0100395, IMG submission 81542) | Groundwater microbial communities from Crystal Geyser aquifers in Utah, USA - Crystal Geyser metaG 2015-19 | ecosystem: Environmental > Aquatic > Deep subsurface > Groundwater | place: USA... | reverse complement strand
CTATGCTTGCCGGGAAAGAAAAACTCCACAATCTTGTGGCCGTCGGCGATCGCAATAATATTCAAATCGATGGGTTTACTGAAACAGTGATGCCCCTTGAACCCATCATGGATAAATGGAGGGCTTTCGGGTGGCATGTTCTTGAGATTGATGGACACAACATGGAGTCAATTGTCGATGCTGTAGATGAGGCGCGTGCAATTTTTGAAAAACCATCCGTCATTATTGCGCATACGATTCCCGGCAAAGGCGTGGAAATGTTTCAGCGTGACTACAAATGGCACGGCAACCCACCAAACAAAGAGCAGGGAGCAAACGCGATGGCAGAGCTCCGCACTCTGGGTGGACAAATTGCGAGTGAGCATGAGTAGCAACTTGTATATTAAATATGGAAATAATTTATGCAAATGGGAAAATAGAAGTATTTATTTAAAAAGTTAATAAAAACCTCGGTGCCCGTATACAAAAGACAATCGATATTCTTGAGAGGTGTGGTAATAATATAGAATTTCCACACTCAAAAAGTATCGGTCGAGGGTTGCTCGAATTACGGACAGAAGGGAATCCCCAAGCGCGAATTATTTTTATGTTCCACAAAGATCAGGCATACCTCCTCCATATTTTATGAAAAAGGAACAGAAAATTAGAAAGAGTGATATTGAGGCGGCCTTGAGGGTAAAAAAGATTGTTCTTGAATAATATAGCGTATATGGTATACTAAAACTATGAAATTCAAAACACACAAACAAGTAAAAGCGGGACTTATGAAAGACCCTGAGTTCAAAAAAGCTTACGATGGACTAAGTGCTGAGTTCGAGATTGTTGAAGCAATCATAAAAAAGCGCGCGAAGAAAAAGCTTACACAGAAAGCACTTGCGAAGGAAATCGGGGTTACTCAGTCTGCACTAGCTCGTTTTGAATCGGGGCGCTCAAATCCGACATTTTCTTTTATACAAAAAGTAACTGCTGGTCTCGGACTGCGTTTAACGGTAAAATAATAACAAGCGTGAAAGAACGCGAAAGAACGCGGAATGGACGCGGGCTTAAGCGGAAAAATTATGGAAAAAATAAAAAAATACAAATGAATAATTATTTTTGTACTCGTGGTTTTGAACTGTGCCTTTGATTAGTATGAGTGTAGGCCAATGTAAATTAGAAAGAAGTGTACAGAAAGAGCAAGCAATTATGCACACAACTCTGCTAATTGACAGGTTAATTTTGATGAAATGTATAAATTTTGCCAAAGAGATTATGGCATAAAAAATAAATTTCATTTTGCAGGTAAACAACGCACATGGTATTATAATAGTTATGAATACATTAGTTCAACAAAAGCAACTGCAATCACTCGTACGCCGAACAATCATTGAGTCTTTTCAGGAGATTTTTGCTGATCCTGATTTTGGTATGATGTTATCATCTCAAACAACAAAACAACTCAAAAAGGCGCAAAAAGCAAACCCTAGAAAATTGACCTCACTGAGGGAGTTTAGCAGGAAGGGCTAATACTCGTATTATGGTGCAGGCATGGAAAATTGTTCTAACAAAGGATGCTGAGAAGAATTTTCTTGAATTGGGCAAAGGAATCAGTGTGCGTATACGCAGGAAGCTTGAATGGCTTGAGAGTAATTTTGATCAAGTAGTACCTTTGCCACTTGAAAGGGAGTGGGTTGGTTTCTTTAAGTTAAGAGTCGGTGACTATCGCGTAATATATAAAATATTCTAGGATGAACGACTGCTAATGGTTGCTTGTGTTGGGCACAGGTCAGAGGTATATGAAAATTAAATAGTGTATACTGTAATAAAGTAAAATAGGAATATGAATCTTAACCCAAAACTTTTTGATACAGATGTAGAGCAAGCGCCGATTCGCGCGGGCTTTGGCGAGGGGCTTGTGTTCGCTGGTCGCGCGGATGAGCGCGTGGTGGCTATGTGTTGTGACCTCACCGAATCCACAAAGATGGATGCATTCGCAAAAGAATTTCCAAAGCGATTTTTTGAAATGGGGATTATGGAGCAGTCGTCGGTATCAGTCGCCTCAGGAATGGCAGCGATGGGTAAGATTCCATTTGTTTCCTCATATGCGATGTTTTCTCCAGGAAGAAGCTGGGAGCAGATTCGTACGAATATTTGCTACAATGACCGCCCAGTAAAAATTGCTGGTTCGCACGCTGGAGTTTCTGTAGGTCCTGACGGCGGGACGCACCAGGCGATTGAAGACATTGCAATTACACGCGTGATGCCGAGAATGGTAGTCATTACTCCGTGTGACAGCATAGAAGCAAAGAAGGCGACCATTGCAATGGCAAAGACAAATTCTCCAACTTACATCCGCCTCGCGCGCGAAAAAACTCCTATCATCACAACAGAAGACACGCCGTTTGAAATCGGCAAGGCGCAAGAATTTTTTCGCTCTGCAAATCCAAAAAAAGTTGGCATAATTGCTTGTGGCTCACTCGTATACAATGCAATCATGGCTGGAAAAGAGCTTGAGGGAGAGGGGATTGGGGTGGTTGTTTTAAATATTGGAACAGTGAAGCCAATGGACCGCGAGGCGGTAATTAACCTCGCGAAAGAATGTGGAGCAATCGTCACTGTGGAGGAGCATCAAGTCGCCGGTGGTATGGGCTCGGCAGTCGCGGAAATTCTGGCAGTTGAACATCCAACCAAAATGTCGTTCGTTGGTGTGCAGGATTTATTTGGGCAGTCGGGCTCGCCCACCGAACTTTTGGAACACTATGGTATGGGAATCTCACATATTAAGGAGGCAGTGAAGAAGCTTTTGTAAAAATGGAACCAGACAACCACTTAGATGAAGTTATAGTGCAATTAAAGTCTCTCAACGTGAAGCTTGCGCAACAAAATACCATTCAGAGGATTCTTATTACTGGAGTCATCTATGGTATAGGTTTTTTCCTCGGCTCAGCAATCATAGCCACAATTGCTCTCGGTGTTTTTGGTCCAACGATAGCAAAAATCCCCTGGGTTCAAGAAAATTTTGATAGAGGCTCAGCTATATTACGCCCTGCTCAGAATTAATAACAAATTACTTGCATAATAGGTTAACGACCGTTAACCTATTATGCAAGTAATTTGTTATTTCGGCTATCGAGGAGCGAGTGGACGAGTATTCTCGTATACAACGTCCGAGTAAAGACGAAATATAGGTCTAATACCTCACCGCTTGCGGCGAGAACGTGCGAGTACTCCAAGAGTAAATTTGCTAATTGAAAAGCGAGCTATGACAATACCCTATCGGCTTGCCATGGGGAACCTTTATTACATTAACCAAGCTTTGCTACTTTGTAGTTCTCTGGAGCTTCTGCTAGGTACTTTTCAATTTCAGATTGGGTGAGGAGACCTTCCTGCGCGCCGACCTTCTGAACCACAGACATTGAGTTGATTGGTGCCCATGTAATTGCTTCAGAAGGAGTTTTTCCAAGAGCGAGAGCAGAAACGAACGCAGATGCAAATGCGTCCCCGGCGCCAGTACGCTCGTATGGAGGAACAGGGTCTGGGTAGATTGGCATGAACCATGAATCACTGCCGTCATACATGTACGCGCCTTTCGGCCCATCAGTAATGAGCGAAATTTTTGGCCCGAGCTTAGTGATGCCTTTTGCAAGGTCCTTTGGCTCAGATTTTGTATCGTTTAAAATAAGGCGTGCTTCTTCTACGTTACAGAAGAAAAATTCAGTATGTGCGTAGAGATCTTTTAGTGCGTCATACCCGAGTTTAATCTGGAATCCACCTGGTTGAAACGCGAGCTTTGTTTCAGGATGCATAGCAAGATATTCTGCAATCTCGTGATGATACGCAAGAGATTTTTCGTTTAGGGACGATAGATAGAGCCAGCGTGGGCCTACGTCACCAAGTGGAAGCGTGTAGGGAAACCCCTCGTGTTTAATTAGGATTGTGCGTTCGCTGTCGTACCAAAGCACATAGTGGTAATTTGTTTTGATGCCGTCGTATTGTTTGATGTACTCTGTGCTGACGCCGTCATTTTTGATAGAAGCAAGACATTTCTCTCCGTCGTCATCCTTGCCTAGATTTGTAATAAGCGCGCTTTTGAGGCCCAAGCGTGACGCAGACACGCAAGCGTTTGCGCTGTTGCCTACAGCATAAGCAACTTTTACAAAATCAAATGGAACTTTCGCGCCAAATGGCATACAGATCTCGCACGCATTTGTATCTACGCGACATGTAGTGTGCGCTTGGTCTTCTTTTAGACGAATAAATGCGTCTACGACGGTGTCTCCAATGCCTACAAAATCTAGTTGACCTGATTGTTCCATAATATATCAATTTAATTTTTATTTAATATTCCTATTCTACCACAATATGATAGAATAGGAATATTATTAAAAGAATTTGTGTAAATATTTATGATGTATAATTTAGACCTGACTTTTTATGAAGCCATAGCGTTTAGTACAGTTGCAATTTTGATTGTTACATATTTCATATTAAAAAAGCTTCGAAAACATGGAACAGCACATACACCGCAGGTTATGAATAAAATTAACGATTTTTACAAAACACAAGATTCTTATAAAATAAATTATTAATTATGAGCACTATTCCAACATTACGAGAAGTCATTGCTGACGCTGAAGCAAAGCATATTGCTGTCGGGCACTTTAATATTTCAAACTTAGAAGCGCTGTGGGCTATCTTTCGCGCGGGGAAAGCTCTCAATTTGCCCATCATCGTTGGTTTGTCAGAAGGTGAGCGAGATTTCGTGGGTGTTCGTCAGGCAGTTGCCCTTGTAAAAAGTATTCGCGAGGAGTACAATTACCCGATTTTTCTTAACGCTGACCACACCTATTCAGTGGCGCGCGTGAAAGAGGCGATTGATGCTGGTTTTGACTCAGTGATTTTTGACGGTGCAAAACTTCCTCTTGATGAGAACATCGCAAAGACAAAGGAATGCGTGGACTACGCGCGCGCTTCTGGGAGAGATGTGCTTGTAGAAGCGGAAGTTGGTTACATCGGCACTTCGTCAAAAGTTTTGGATTCTATCCCAGAAGGCGTAAAGTTTGACGACACGACGCTCACCACACCAGAGCAAGCAGAGCAGTTTGTGCGAGAAACTGGGGTGGATCTATTTGCGCCAGCAGTTGGGAATATGCACGGCATGCTTCGTAACGCGCCAGAGCCACGCTTGGACATTCCGCGTATCAGCAAAGTCCGCGCGTCGGCGGGGGTTCCACTCGTTCTTCACGGAGGGTCAGGAACATCTGACGAGGATTTTCGTGAGGCTATAAAGGCGGGGATTAGCCTAGTGCATATTAACACCGAAATCCGTGTGGCTTTTGTGAAAACTTTGGCTTCGTACCTCACCGCGCACCCAGATGAAGTAGCTCCGTACAAGGTGATGAAAGAGCCAACAGAAGCAATGCAAAAGGTGATTGAGGCGCGATTGAGGCTGTTTTCCGGACTCTAGATGAGTTCCGTAAATCGTCAAAGGTCAGTTGTGGAAGAAATGCAAGGGATTTTTAGGAAGTCCAGGACTTCCTAAAAATCCCTTGCATTTCTTCCTGAAATCCGTATACTACTGCAATATGAATATCATACTAAAAGGGGAAATAAGGGACCCAAAGAGTAAACTTGCGGAACTTCGCGCAGAGGGGTTCGTTCCTGGTGTTTATTACGGACACAAGGAGACTGCAACATCATGCGTTTTTCCGATGGTTGCTTTTAAGAAGGTTTGGAAAGCTGCGGGGGAATCAACAGTGGTTATTCTCGAAATGCCAAAAGGCAAGGTTTCAGCGCTCATTCGTGAGGTACAGGTTGACCCCGTAAAAGGTCAGCCTGTTCACGTTGACTTTTACGTTCTTGAAAAAGGTCAGGAAGTTTCGGTACATATTCCACTAGAATTTACTGGCGTATCGGTTGCTGTAAAAGACCTCGGCGGTTCGCTCGTGAAGGTTCTCCACGAAGTTGAGGTGAAAGGTCAGCCAGAAAATCTTCCACACAATTTCACTATTGATATTTCCGCGCTTGAAGCGTTTGAGAGTCAGATCTTAGCAGAGAGCATTATTCTTCCAAAGGGAATTACACTTGTTACTCACGGCACAGATGTAGTTGCAGCAATCGCTGTTGCAAAGGATGAGCCAATAGAAGCTCCTGTCATGGATCTCTCCGCAATTGAAGTAGAAAAGAAGGGCAAGAAGGATGAGGAGGAGGCGTCAGTTGCTGAAGAAAAGTAATTTTCAAATACTAATCAAAAAAAAGAGCCGAGCACTATTCTGGTGCTTGGCTCTTTTTTTGGTATAATATATATTACATGTTCAAAAGTTTTCTCAGAAAAATACTCGGTGTGCTAATCCTTTTTACGCTTGCCTATGAAGGGTTTTCAATTGTCGCATTCGCTCAAGCTGTTGCTGAGGATGTTTTGGCGCTCAGGGCAAAACTTGAAGCAGAGCTCTCATCTATTGAAAAAGAAATTGGCGTGCAGAAAACAATCCTTGAGGCAAAACAAAAAGAGGGGGTTTCGCTTGAGCGCGATGTGGCGATTTTAACCGCGCAGATTCAAAAAGCAAAACTCTCAATCAAGGCGCGCAATCTTTCTATTTCTGGACTCGTTGATGATATAGGTTTGAAAAATCGCACTATTGGAAAATATTCTGCAAAGATTGACCGTGAACGCGAGTCTCTTGCGGGTCTTGTGCGACGAACAAACGAACTTGATAGTTATTCTATCGTTGAGGTAGCTCTTTCTGGTAGAAACTTTTCGGAGTTTTTTGTTGATTTGGATAATTTTCAATATGTTGAAGATGGGATAGTCGCATCTCTAGAATCAGTTGGAGTTGCAAAAAAAACAACAGAGGAAGAGAAGAAAATTCTTGAAAATAAAAAAGCCGAAGAAACTGATCTGCGCCGTGTTCAGGAGCTGGAGAAAAAACGAATAGAAGCAAAGGAAGTAGAAAAGAAGAATATTTTGAAAGTAACAAAAGGACAGGAGGCTGCATACCAAGCTATTTTGAAAGAAAAGCAACAAAGTGCCGCACAAATTCGAGCTGAGTTATTTTCACTCAGTGGTTCAACCGCGATTTCGTTTGAAAAGGCGCTTGCATACGCAAGAGTTGCCGCGAAGAAAACGGGTGTTCGTCCCGCAATGATTCTCGGCATTATAGCGGAGGAATCAAACCTAGGACAAAATGTTGGCAAAGGAACGTGGACCGTGGACATGCACAAAACGCGCGATGTTCCTGTTTTTAAATATTTGACATCACTCCTAGGTCTTAATCCAGACAATATGCCGGTTTCAAAAAAAGTTTGGTATGGATATGGTGGAGCAATGGGGCCCGCGCAATTCATACCATCTACTTGGGCATGTTTTTCTGGCTATATAAATACGACAACTGGAAAATGTGAAAAGAACTCAGATGGCTCATGGAACGGCCCGTGGGAATACAATAAAAATAAAGACCGCGTAGGCAAGCTCACTGGGAACTTCCCGCCAAATCCATGGGACCCTCAAGATGCATTTATGGCATCGGCTCTTTATCTCTCTGATTCAGGAGCCTACAAACAAACATCAAAGTCAGAGTTTGTTTCAGCAATGTGCTATTTGGCTGGCTGTGGGAATGTGCCCAATAAAAAACTATGGTTTTATGGTGACGATGTAATGTGCCTAGCCTTAAAATATCAAAGGAATATTGACATACTTGAAGGTACAAATATCGCAGCAAAAAGGGCTGTAGACATTTATCACAGCGGGTGTTAGAATTTTCGGATCCCAGGAACTTATCATTTCAAATTTTCCGTGAGCGCTTTTAGTGAATCAACTTCAATAGGGCGAAGCATTTCATAAAGTTGTTTTGCGGTTGGTTTTGTTTTTTTGCCCAACGCGACAAGAAGTGTCTCCATTTTTGCCTTCGCTTCAGGGTCTGTTAGCGCAATGCCGGAAATTATTGTTTGTGAGAGCCACTCAGTGCTATTTTTTATACAAAATGCTTCATTGTTTGTCGCCTCTAGTGTCGGACAAAGCGCGAGTGCGAGAAATGATGCATTAACGCGAGATCCAGAAATCTTCTCTTCTAGTATTACTCGTAGTGACCTTTCCGCATCAAGATCATTTTTTGTGTTAGCAAGCTCAGTTTTTAGATTTGTAATCTCACTTACTAACGTTGCTTTTTCGCTAGTATTTTCAGAAAAAATAAACCAAGCCCCAAAGACGAAAATTATATATAAAACAAAAAGAAAGATATGTATTCGTTTCATTTTCTTATTATATCAGCGTGTCGTTGACTTACAAAGTATTTTTTGGTACAGTAGACTCATCACAGACCGCGTTTGGCGGATTTTTTGTTTAGTAAAATTAATCATGGAAATAAGAAACATAGCTATTATCGCACACGTGGATCATGGAAAAACGACCTTGACCGATGCTTTAATGCGCCAGACTGGAATGACAAAAGAGGGCGTAACCATGGACTCAAACGCCCTTGAGCTTGAGCGTGGTATCACTATTTATGCTAAAAATACCTCCGTTTTTTACAAAGGGACAAAAATCAACATTGTGGACACCCCTGGTCACGCGGACTTTGGATCTGAAGTTGAGCGCGTGCTTCGCTCTATAGACACAGTGCTTCTTCTTGTGGACGCTCAGGAAGGTCCAATGCCACAGACACGTTTTGTATTAAAGAAGTCTCTTGAACTCGGTTTGAAGCCAATTGTTGTTTTGAATAAAATTGACAAGCCAGCAGCTCGTCCAAAAGAGGTGCACGACGAGGTGTTTGAGCTCTTCTTTGAACTCGGCGCGACAGATGAGCAACTTGATTTTACAACAGTGTATGCTATTGGTCGTCAAGGTATTGCAAAGCGTACGCTTGAAGAAGATTCAAAGGATCTCACGCCACTCCTTGATGTGGTTTTAGAAAAAGTTCCCGCAGTAAAAAGCGATATCCATGCTCCAGTGCGTATGCAACCATTCAACTTGGGTTACGACAACTTCCTCGGACGTCTAGCTATAGGTCGTATTTACGAAGGCACTCTTCATGCTGGTGAGAATATTATTATTAAAAATGTTGATGGGACTTCTCGCAATGGACGAATTACCAAGCTTTGCACATTTGAAGGCACGGAAAGAAAGGAGGTTGAGGATGCAGTGGCCGGTGACATTGTGATGGTGGCTGGGCTCCCCGATGTGTACATTGGCGAAACGCTCTGCAAAACAGAAGACCAAGAGGTTCTCCCAGCTATTAAGGTGGACGAACCAACCATCTCTTTGAATTTTTTTGTGAACGACTCGCCGTTTGCCGGACGTGAAGGCAAGTTTGTTACTATTCGTCAGATTCGTGACCGCTTGGAGCACGAGCTTGAGGTGAACGTGGGACTCCGTGTGGACTTTTCAGCAAACGATTCTTTCAAGGTGTATGGTCGCGGAGAAATGCACATTTCTATTCTACTTGAGCAAATGCGTCGCGAGGGTTTTGAGCTTCAGGTCTCTCAACCACAGGTTATCATTAAAGAAGAAAACGGCGTGAAGCTTGAGCCATATGAGGAGCTCATCATTGACGTTCCATCTGAACTTTCTGGAATTGTTATTGAAAAACTAAACAAGCGTAAAGCTATGATGACCAATATGAAAGAGGAGAATGGCATCACGCGTCTCACTTTTGATATTCCTACACGCGGGCTTCTAGGCTACCGCGGACAGTTTGTGGTGGATACAAAGGGCGACGGCATTTTATCCGCGCGTTTTGTGGAGTTCCGTCCACATGCAGGCGAGATTGTAAAGCGCGCGGCTGGGTCAATGGTTTCAATGGCATCTGGAAAAGCTCTCGGTTTTTCACTATATAATCTTCAGGATCGCGGTACTCTATACATCGGGCCTGCTGTGGAGGTGTACGAAGGGCAAGTTATTGGCAACACTGCAAAGGGTGATGAAATGACAGTGAATCCCACAAAAGGGAAGCAACTTTCAAATATGCGTTCTTCGGGCACCGACGAAGCAATCGTGCTCACACCACCATTTGACCTTTCAATTGAGCGAGGTCTTGAGACAATGACCGAAGAGGAATTTTTGGAAATTACCCCAAAATCTGTTCGTCTCCGCAAGCAGTATTTGACTGATGCAGATCGTGTGAAGGCATTTAGGAAGAACTAGCAAAACATTTGACAATTGACATCGCTACGTGGACATTTGACAGGGCACCATTTGCCGAAGGCAAATGGTGCCCTGTTGTCAGTTGTGATTTGTCTCAACTGACAATTGTTGGCCGTAGGCCACTTATCCACAGCTATATTTTTGAATATTGTACTTTTGTTGTCCGCGTGGTAATCTTACTTAGTAAGAGTTTTCACTCAGTGCTTGCTTGACTGCTTGGTTCTAGCCGAGGTGAGAGGGCGAGGAAAACAGGTCATCTTACCGAAGGCCTCCTGCGCAGTAATTTTTTACTGCAGCTCTCATATTTTGACTACAACTAGTTAGAAATTTTTTGAAATATAGATATATTCCTCAAAATTTCTAACTGCGTTTCGCCTAAAATATGAGACCTTCGTTGCAAAAATTATTGCGCAGGAGGCCTTTTAGAATTAAGCAAAATTAAGCAAAAATAAGTAGTATTATGGCAAAAAAATTGTACGTGGGAGGGATCCCTTATTCAACGACTGAGGATGATCTCAAAGTAGCGTTTGCAGAAATGGGTGAAGTTACTTCTTCAACAATCATCATTGACAAGATGACTGGTCGCTCAAAGGGTTTTGGCTTCATTGAAATGGCAAATGACGCAGATGCCGATAAGGCAATCACAGAAATGAATGGCAAGGATTTCCAGGGCCGAACACTTACGGTAAACGAAGCGCGTCCTCTCGAGGAGCGCGCGCCTCGTCGTGAGTTTGGTGGCGGAAACCGCCGAATGGGCTAACCCCCATACAACAAAAAAACCCTGAATCAGCTGATTCAGGGTTTTTTTGTTGTAAGATTTAAGCTTATACACAGTCATCTATTGTGAAGGGCTTGTGCCACGTGGTATAATTAGACCACGTTTTACCAGTTTAATTTTAGAAATTTATGAGTAAATTTATTATTGCAGGAATTGTGTTTATGACTGTGCCGTTTGCCACTTTTGCGCAGACGACAGCGACAACTGCCGTCTCTACAATTGATACGACAGTTGTGAAGTCGGGTCTTTTGCCGGGAGACTTCTTTTATTTTTTGGACAGATGGACTGAGGCTCTCAACATGGCATTCACTATAAATAGTGAAAAAAAGGCGCGCAAACATCTTGAATATGCAAAGGAGCGTGTTGCAGAAATGAGTGACGTTCTCAAGAATCCAAACGCAAAACTTGAGCACATTGAAAAGGCTAAAGCAAATTTTGACGAGCGGGTAGCAAAGGCTGCGACTCTTGTGAAAGGTGAAAAAGATAAGGGAGCCGATGTCGCACACCTCGCGCGCGAGCTAGATGATGAGCTTGATGATGCCCACGAAGCCATTAGAGAGATGCTAAAGGACCACGAGGACGAATCTTCTAATGCAGAAGCAGAGATTCGCGCAAAGCTCGCAACTCTTTCACCCACAGACCCTCAGTTTAATGGATTAACACAAGCACTTGAATCCATTACTAAGGAGAAAAATGATACTGCAGAAGAATTAGACGACTTAGATATTGATTTAGACGACGAGCAAGCGCTTTTTGAGGAAGTAATGGGGAAGGAACTTTCTGAAATAAAGCGCAAAGAACAAAATGAGAATCGCATTCGAGAAAATGCGATTCGCGATATGGAGACGCCAGAAATAGATATGGACGGAATGGATATCGACGGAGACGATATGGATGATCCTGAAGACATTATTAAATTAAAAGAGGTAAGAGAATGATGGAAGGGTTTGATAGATAAATATTTTGAATGACACAATCGTCGACAATCGGTAAGCTATTATTGAGCGGTTTATATCTAAGCATCACAGTGTCCGTCGTTGCCACTGTGATGCTTACTGTGTCTACTAATAAAACCAACCAAACAAAGGTTTTGCTTGGCGGTGATGAAATAATAGTCACTATCGCAGACACACCCGCGCTTCGGCAGAAAGGATTAAGTGGTCGTAATGGTCTCGGTTCAAACGAGGGGGTGCTTTTTGTGTTTCCAAAACCTGATTTTTATGGTTTTTGGATGAAAGATATGCATTTCCCTATAGACATTATTTGGTTTGATGAAAATTATGAAGTTGTCGATGTGTGGGAGCGCGCGAATCCAGAATCATATCCACAAATATACACATCGCAAAGCGAATCACGGTTTGTATTAGAAGTTCAAGCAAATTTTTTTTCAAATCATAATTTAAAAATTGGAAATACATTCAAAATACTCCAATAGATTAGTGGTTTCACGGGGCGCGGGTTTACAGTTGGTTTATTTTGTTTTTAACTGCTCATCTTTGTAGCTATCTACCTGTTGTAATTTTTATTTTGGGGTACAATGAGTAAACATAAAGTAGAGAATAGTAATTAATTAATTTTAAAAAGCATCTTATGCAAAAAAGTACCAAACAGGCTTCGAAGTCCACACCACACGTAAAAAATAGATTGGAAATGAGTGTTAAAAAGCGTAGTGGCGAGGTTGTTACTTATGATATTGAACATATCGTAAGCGCAGTTTACAAGGCGATGCAGTCCTCTAAAGAGGGTGAACGAAAAGAAGCCGAATATATAGCGCGTAAGGTGCAGTCAGAGCTTATACGCATAAGGAAATTATTCAAAGGATTCGTGCCAACAGTGGAAGGAATCCAGGATATTGTTGAAAAAGAGCTTATTTTGGAAGAATTTGTAAAAACTGCTAAAGGATACATTCTTTTTCGTGAAAGACGCGCGCGAGCTCGTGATGCGAAGGGTGATATTCCAGAAGAGGTTAAAAAATCCGTTGCTGAAGGAAAGAAATATTTTCGCAATCCGATGTCAGAATTTGTGTATTATCGCACATACTCTCGCTGGATGCCTGAAAAAGGGCGTCGCGAGACATGGATAGAGACAGTAGACCGCTATATGGATTTTATGAAGGAAAATCTCGGCGATAAGCTAGAAGCTGGTGAATATGCTGAAGTGCGCGAAGCAATTTTGAAACAAGAAGTAATGCCTTCGATGCGACTCCTTTGGGGAGCAGGTGACGCTGCGCGCAAAACAAATGTGTGTGGGTACAATTGCTCATTCGTTGCGCCATCGTGCACGCAGGATCTCGGTGAGATTATGTATCTCCTTATGTGCGGTACTGGAGTTGGATATACTGTTGAAAGTCAAAATGCTCAAGCATTTCCTCAAATTAAAAAGCAAACTGGAAAGATGCTTCCAACTCATATCGTGAAGGACAGCAAAGAGGGTTGGGCAGACGCCTATATCCTCGGTATGAACACATGGTTTAGTGGAGCAGACATAAAATTTGATTATTCCAAGCTTCGCCCTGAAGGTGCTCGCTTGCTTACTATGGGTGGCAAAAGTTCTGGCCCAGAACCTCTTATTGCGCTCATGGAATTTTCACGCGAGCGAATTTTGAAGAAGCAAGGACGCAGACTCTCTAATATCAACCTTCACGACATTATATGTAAAATTGGCGAGGTGGTTGTTTCCGGAGGTGTTCGCAGAAGCGCTCTTATATCGCTTTCTGATCTTGATGATCATGATATGCGCCATGCAAAGGATGGACAATTTTACCTTACTGATCCAGAGCGTATGATGGCGAACAACTCTGCTGTATATTGGCAAAAGCCGTCAAATACAGAGTTTTTAGATGAATGGGTGGCGCTGATGAAAGGAGGCTCTGGGGAGCGCGGGATTTTTAACCGCGGGTCTATTTCAAAACAAGTTCCCGCGCGTCGCTGGAAGACTCTTGAAAAAGATTTTGACACATGTGGTACAAATCCGTGCGGTGAGATTATCCTTAAATCAAAACAGTTTTGTAATTTGTCGGAAATTGTTGCTCGACACGAGGACACCAGTGAGACACTTTTGAAAAAAGCGCGTCTCGCGGCTCTTTTAGGGACATATCAGTCATCTCTCACTAATTTCGGGTATCTCTCTAAAGAGTGGAAGGAAAACTGCGAAGAGGAGCGTCTGCTCGGTGTATCTATTACTGGACAATGGGATTGCAAGGCGGTTCGCGAACCAGAGATAATGATGAAGCTTCGCGATGAAGCTGTCAAAATGAACAAAGAGTATGCAAAACGTTTCGGTATAAACGCCTCAACGGCAGTTACAGCAGTCAAACCTTCAGGCACAGTGTCACAGCTTGTTGATTCCGCATCTGGAATGCATCCGCGCAATTCGCAGTACTACATTCGTCGAATTCGCATTGCTGCTACGGACAGTCTTTTCAAAATGATGAAAGATCAGGGAGTGTCGTATCAACCAGAAGTTGGGCAATCAATGGAAAATGCAGTGACATATGTTCTTGAGTTCCCTGTAAAGGCGCCAGAAAAATCAATTTTTAAGAACGATCAAAGTGCGATTGATCAACTTAATTATTGGAAGATGGTAAAGGAAAACTTTACAGAACATAATCCGTCAGTTACTATTTCAGTAGGGGATGATGAGTGGATAACCGTTGCGAATTGGCTCTACGATAACTGGGATATGATAGGAGGACTTTCGTTTCTACCGCGTTCAAATCATGTTTACAGATTAGCTCCATACGAGGAAATTTCAAAAGAACAGTATGAAGCAATGATGGGGAAATTCCCTGAAATTGATTTTGCAAAAATTGTGACATATGAACGCGAGGATCAGACACAAGGAGCAAAAGAATTGGCATGTGTGGCAGGAGTGTGTGAGATAGTTTAATAATTTAACGAGCGTCGCGGGTATAAATTTTACCCCAGTTAAATCCTGCTTTGCAGAAATTTCGCAAAGCGAAATTATTTAACCGGGTGTTGAATTTAATAATCGCTTCGCTCATTTAAAATCAACCATGGCAAAAGGAAGAGACGCGCATAAAGAAAAAAAGAAGCCAAAGAAGAGCGCAAAGAAGTAGAGGTCGCTCGGCAAGCTCCTTTTTTGTTGCACGCATAATTTTTTGCTAAAAATTTGCTCTGCTCGTGCCGTCGCACTTGCGCAAGGCACCAGAAAACGACTTGCCTCGCTCGGAGGAAGAAACACACTGAAAAGCAAACCGGCTCGCTTTGAGGTAGAGAAAAACCTTGTAAAACAATATTTTTCTCTATTGATATTTTGAGCAAAAGGTGGTATAATTGTTATACCCATATCAGACGGTCGCCCCCCACCAATTTTGTTTCTAAATTACAGAGGAGATATTTTGCTTAAAAATAAAATAATACCTTTTAGTATATTTGGAGATGAGATTGGTGGGGGGAGGAAAGTCCGAACACTCCCCCCCACCAATTTTGTTTCTAAATGATAGAGGATATATATCTTTTCTTGAGAGTGAAATAAGCCTCGCGGTATATTTGGGAATAGGATTGGTGGGGGGAGTAAGGTAGCGGGTAACGCCCGTCGAAAGTAATTTCAGAGGTGCGAGCAGTGACGCCGATGCCGAAAGGCTAGGGTTCCTTCGGGAATATGTTCGTCGAAAGGCGAAAGTGAAACGGCTAAATCCTTACCTGGGTGCAAGGCCGTACCCCCCACCACAATATGCATTATTTGTACGTTATAAAGAGTTCAGTTGATAATGGGCTGTACATAGGTCAGACTTCTGATTTGCGTAGGCGATTTCTCGAACACAACAGTGGTAAGAATGTCTCCACTAAATATAGAGCCCCGTTTACTCTTGTGTATTATGAAGCCTATGCAAACAAGAGCGATGCATGTACGCGGGAGATGCGACTGAAAAAGTTCAAAAAGGGTTATGAAGAACTTAAAAAACGTATAGAGAAAAGTATGGGTGAATAGTGCGTATTGTGGTGGGGGGGGTGCCGCTCGAGTGTGCGAGTAATCGTACTCCCAGATAAATGATCATCATCAAGCGCCAGTAATGGTGCTTGAACAGAATTCGGCTTATCGATATGAGTAAAAACCCGACCCCCATTAATCCTTTCTCATTTTCTTAAAAATCATGGCTGTGCCTTCGAGAAGATTCTTCAAAGTATATCTATACTTTTCAAATTTTTCTCATTGGCTCGCCTAATATTTAAGGAAATTATGAGAAGGTATTAATGGGGGTCGGGTTAGAAAAAACGCGGTTAATTCCGCGTTTTTTCTTTTGTTTAAAACGAAAACCTTACTATGTACGTATCTGATACTATTCTCAAGTGAGTGAGAGAAGTACAAACACGGAGTTTGCATTTCCGAGCGAACGCAGAGAATATTGTACCCAGTTATATAGATAGTACCAGATACGTACATGGTAAGGTTAGTGTGTTTGGCGCCTTTAACAGTGTGCGCCGATATCGTAATCACCTTGATAATACGCTCTCTGTGTTTTTTTTGTAAAAAGGTTAGCGTGGGAGTATACTCTATAAACACTAACTTATAATATGGTAAAAAAACTCCTCTCATTTTTTTCACGCGAATGGAACGGGCTACATGAAGCAGCTCTTCTCCTAGGAATTTTTGCCATCTTATCACAGGTGCTTGCTCTAATCCGCGATCGGTTACTTGCTCATCTTTTTGGAGCGAGCCAAACGCTGGATATTTATTACGCTGCGTTTCGCATACCGGATTTTGTATTTGCTGGAGTCGCCTCGTTTATTTCAGCGCTGGTGCTTATTCCAATTTTAACTAAAAAAGCAAACGATAGCGATGCGCGCGCGCAAAAGTTTTTGAATGACACGTTCACTGTTTTTTTTTCAATACTCGTTGTTGTTTCTGTCTGTGTATATATTGCGACTCCGACTATTGCTAAGGCATTATTCCCAGCGTTTTCTGGCGACGCGCTAAATGAACTTATTATAATGTCGCGTTTGCTTTTGTTTTCGCCAATTCTTCTCGGACTTTCAAATCTTCTTGGCAGTGTTACGCAAATGCTCCACAAATTTTTTGCGTTTGCGCTGGCGCCTGTTCTATACAACATTGGCATAATCCTAGGCGCATTATTTTTCTACCCCACGTTTGGAATAATCGGACTTGGTTTTGGAGTAGTATTGGGCGCATTCATGCATTTCTTTGTGCATTTTTATATAAGCTCGCGTAATGGTTTTACGTTGAGAATTTCGTTTATGCCGTCATTTGCAGATATTTGGGAGGTGACTCGCGTGTCGTTCCCTCGCACAATCGCGCTTTCTGCAAATCAGCTCGCGCTTTTTGCGCTTGTGGTTTTTGCCGCAAGTCTTCCACAAGGATCTATCACTGTGTTTAACTTTGCGCTAAACCTGCAATCAGTGCCAATTGCTATCATTGGTGTCAGCTACGCCACAGCGGCATTTCCCGCGCTCTCAAAGCATTTTGCCGACGCGGAAATTAAAAAATTTCTTGAGAAAATATTGACCGCCGCTCGACATATCGTGTTCTGGTCTCTTCCAGTGCTTGTGCTTATGATAGTGCTTCGCGCGCAGATTGTGCGAACTATTCTTGGGTCTGGTTCGTTTGACTGGACAGCAACAAGGCTCACGGCAGCGTGTCTTGCAATATTCACAATCTCGGCCGTCGCTCAGTCCACAGGGCACCTCTTTGCGCGCGGTTTTTATGCGACTGGAAACAATAGCATTCCTTTCATCACGAATGTGTTGTCTGCCATTGTGATATGTGTGACAGGTTACTTTTTCTTGATTGGTTATGCTGGCTCGCCTTTTATTCAAGATTTTGTAGGTTCACTTCTTCGCGTTGAGGGGCTTACTGGCGCTTCAGTTTTGATGCTACCGCTCGCATACACAGTTGGGATGCTTCTTAATACAGCGCTCCTTATTTATTTCTTCCGAAGGCAGTTTGGTAGGTTTCTTACGCCAGTGAAAGACACGCTTATTCACGGTTCTTTTTCTGCAATTATAGCCGGAGTTGTTGCTTATGAATTTTTGGAGGTTCTAGGGCTTTATCTAGACTTGAATACATTTATAGGTATATTCACGCAGGGGCTTGTGGCCGGTACCACGGGGCTTCTCACTTGGTGGCTCATTTTGGAGCTTATGGGCAACGAAGAAATCAAAGACGTCCGCACTGCGCTTCAACGCAAATTCTGGAAGTCAACTGTAGTTATTCCAGACAAGGAGGAAATCTAAAATGCCTGTGTTAGGTTGTAGGTTGTAGAATAGGCACAAAGGTGCAATGAGCACCATTCTGGTACTCATTGCACCTTTGGTTTTCAAGGGTTTTGTGGTATATTTTGCGTACTATGGACCTCAAGCACCTCCGAAATTTTTCCATAATAGCGCATATTGATCATGGTAAATCCACCCTTGCTGACCGTATGCTTGAAGTGACGGGCACTGTGGAAGCGCGCAAAATGAAGGAGCAAGTTCTTGATTCTATGGAGCTTGAACGCGAACGGGGCATCACTATTAAAATGCAACCGGTGCGTATGGAATATATGTATAAGGGCGAGAAATATGTGTTGAACCTCATTGATACCCCTGGGCATATTGACTTTGCATACGAAGTTTCTCGCGCGATGAAGGCTGTTGAAGGAACGATTCTTCTCGTGGACTCCACGCAGGGAGTGCAGGCTCAAACACTCTCTGTCCTCGCGATGGCGCGTGAAGCGGGACTGGTGATTATTCCCGCAGTTTCAAAGGTTGACTCTCCAATCGCGCGCGTAGACGAAGTAAAAGCCGAACTCGCGAAACTTCTTGATATTGACTCAGGTGAGATACTAGAAGTATCTGGCAAAACAGGGCAGGGGGTTCCGGAAATTCTTGGCGCAATCATTGAGCGTATCAAAGCTCCAGTTTCAGAAGGTGGCGTAGGTGGACCGTTCCGCGCCCTAGTTTTTGACTTTGGATACTCAAGTCATAAGGGGATTATTGTGTATGTCCGCGTTCTGGATGGGCAGGCTCGCAAGAATGACACGCTCATCTTTTCACAAGCGCGAGAGAAATTCGGCGCTCTCGGTGTGGGGATTTTTCATCCGGACATGGTGGATACCGACATTATTTTCGCGGGAGAAATCGGATATATTTTGACTGGAATTAAAAAGCCGGGGATCGCGACAGTTGGTGATACTATTACCACGCAAAAAGCTTCCGCCGATCCGCTTCCAGGATATATGAAGCCACGCCCTGTCGTGTGGGCGTCTGTTTACCCAGAAAGCGCGGACGACTTTACTGTGCTTAGGCAGTCGCTTGAGATTTTGCAACTTTCAGATTCATCGCTTTCGTTTGAGGAGGAAGTGTCGGGGGTTCTTGGTCGCGGGTTTCGATGTGGATTTTTGGGAATGCTCCATATGGAAATCGTGACGGAGCGACTCCGTCGCGAATTTACGCTAGAAATTATTGTTACAACCCCGTCTATTACATATGAGGTTGAAATGCGAAACAATGGCAAACGCGAGGTTATTTATTCAGCGCACCTTTTTCCAGATTATGGTTCAACAAGCAAGATTTTTGAGCAGTGGGTCAAGGTGAAAATCATTACGCCACCAGCATATGTAAGCCCTATTATGACACTTCTATATGATCATGAGGCAATCGTTGGCGCTACGGAGCTTTTTGGAGATAATCGCACAGCCATAGAAGTAGAGATGCCTCTTCGTGAGCTTATGCGAAACTTTTTTGACGATTTAAAGAGCGTGTCTTCTGGTTTTGCTTCGCTCGCATACGAGCTCGTTGGTAACCGTGAGGCTGATGTGGCGCGTTTGGATATTTTAGTAGCAGAAGAAATTGTGCCAGCTTTTTCAAAAGTGGTTTCAAGACGCCGTATTGAAAAGGAAGCCGAAGATATGGTGGAAAAGCTACACGGTATTCTTCCTCGTCAGCTTTTTAATGTGAAGATTCAAGGTTGCGGACTCGGGAGAATAATTTCTTCTCGCTCGCTCACAGCGATGAAGAAGGACGTGACAGGGTACTTGTACGGTGGCGATATTTCTCGTAAAAAGAAACTATGGGAAAAGCAAAAAAAGGGCAAGAAAAAAATGCAGGCACGCGGGACAGTGGACATTCCGCACGAAGTATTTTTGAAGATGGTAAAGGGCGGGGAGAATTAGGAGACTGAATATCGAATGTTGAATATAAATAAGGGCGTCACACAAGTGTGACGCCCTTATTTATTCGAAAGTGCCATGCTCGAATTTGCTAATTCGTCAATATTCTTGAATTAGCAAATTCGCGTCATGGACGCATGTCAATATTCTACCCAATGAGGCTCGGTGCAGCGTATAGAAGCACCATGCTTACAATAACGAGAAGAGCGACGACGACTCCAAACGTATTCCAGTATTTTTTGAATTTTTTGTCAAACATCATAAAAAAATTAGTTAAAAGTCATAAAGTCTAATGTCTTAAAGTCCTGAAAAAAGAAACGTGTTTGTGTTTACTTTTTACTTGAGACTTTTCGACTTTTCAACTACATTTTCGTATAATACCCTATAAGTGATTCCATTTCAAGAGCGAAAAAAATTAAGGAAAATACTGTATTCAAAAATATCCCTCGTTATACTCGCGGTGATGCTTTTCTTTGTTGGAAAAGGCGCATGGGGGATTCATCAAAAAGCGCAAATTGCTATTTCTGAGCGTAATATAGCGCAGCGGTCTCTACTGGAACTTGAAGCGCGAACTGTGGAGCTTCAGGCGAGTCTAATACGTTTAAAAAGCGATATAGGGGTAGAGGAGGAAATACGACAAAAATATTCCGTTGTGAGACCTGGCGAGGAAGTAGTAGTTATTGTTGACGATAGAGCGAAAAAAAGCGAGAATAGTAAGGTTGGGATCGGAAATTGGATCTTGCAAAGCATTATTTCGTTTTTTGGTTTCTAGCAACAAATCTCGACTTCGCGAGTTACGAGCGGATTTTACAACGCCGTAGCTCGCAAGGGCGAAGCAAAGGCGGGTATAGTTTAGTGGTAGGATGCGACCTTCCCAAGGTTGAGACCCGAGTTCGATTCTCGGTACCCGCACAGGTAAAAGAAAAGCACACCTTTATCGGTGCTTTTCTTTTACCTTGTTGTGCGGGTACAGAGAATCGAACGGGAAGGGGGTCGGGGAAACACCTGTTTCCCCGTGGAGGAAGGATTGGGAAAACCGTGGGTTTCCCAGGAGTGAGATAGCGAAGCGTCTCGGTACCCGCACAAAATATAGGTTTTAGGTTCCACTATTTTTAGGGTGTAGCGCCACGCAAGAAAAACCTACTATGTACGTATCCTATACTATAGTATAGGATACGTACATAGTAGGTTTTATGTGAGTAAATGTGGTATATTTGTTTGTATGTCTGTGTTATTATATAATAGTTAGATTACAGATTAGCAGTATTCACACTCACGTTATCAAACTGTTAGTCAAGCATATAGTATGCTAGCGTTGGGAATGAGTAATTAAAAATATTATACAGTAAGCACATCACTATCCTTGTTAAAGTCTAGTTGTGTAAATAATTTATCATGAACTTAACATATATTATATTAGCGGTTCTCGCAGGAATAGTTTTGTGGGCAATTGTTGCCTACAACAGGTTTGTCACACTTGTAAATCGCGCAAAGGAAGCGTGGTCAGACATTGATGTTCAGCTCAAGCGTCGCTACGACCTTATTCCTAACCTTATGGAAACGGTAAAGGGGTACGCAAAGCACGAGAGTGGCGTATTTGATGCAGTGACCGAGGCTCGCGCAAAGGCAACGCAGGTGCATATTGATCCGTCAAACATTACCCCAGAGCAGATCGCCGCAATGTCTGGGGCAGAAGCATCTCTCGGTCAGTCACTTGGCAAACTTCTTGCAGTTGCAGAAGCATATCCAGACCTGAAAGCAAACCAGAATTTCCTTTCACTTCAGGCGGAACTTTCTGACACAGAAAATAAAATTCAGGCAGCTCGTCGTTTCTATAACGGAAATGTGCGTGATTTGAATATCGCGATTGAGTCGTTCCCTTCAAATCTTATCGCAAAGATGTTCAACTTTATGAAGCAAGAATTCTTCGAAGTAGAGGAGGACACCCAGCGCGAGCCAGTTAAGGTTAGCTTCTAGATGAAAAATAACAAGCGAAGCGAGTACATTTTTCGCTACCCAGTTAGATGATTTTTTGTTTCGCAAACAAACAAAAAATCATCACACAGGATGGTCGCGACTGACTTCAATAGTCAATAATTATTATCGTTTAATAACGATAATTTTAGAACAGCAATCGTCCCCATGTGATATTTAACCGGATGATGATTTTCTAAAACTCACATTAGCTCATTAAGAAAATTAATCATGGCGACTCTCTACACTCATCAGGATCAAAATGTGCGAAAGACATGGTTTCTTATGACGATGTTTTTCGTTGTGGTTATTGCTATCGCTTGGGCGTTTAGCTATATTTTGGATAATCCAGCGATACTTTATTTTGGAGTTATTTTCAGCATTGTAATGAATATCTGGAGTTATTGGTATTCTGATTCGCTCGTTATTAAAATGTCAGGCGCAAAGAAAGCTTCACGCGAGCAATATTTTGACCTCTGGAATGCTGTTGAAAATCTTTCCATTACCGCAGGGCTCCCGATGCCCGCGCTCTACGTTATAGACGACCCCTCACCAAACGCATTTGCAACAGGTCGCGACAAGGAACACTCCGCAGTCGCCGTTACTACAGGGCTTCTACAAATTTTGAACAAGAACGAGCTCGAGGGGGTCATTGCGCACGAACTTTCGCATATCGGCAACAGAGACATCCTTTTAGGTACTGTTGTTGTTGTGCTTGTTGGTTTTATTGCAATTGCTTCAGACATGTTTCTAAGAATGTCCATTTATGGTAGGGGTGGTAATCGTGATGGTCGCATTGGTTTGATTCTGATGATTGTTGGCATTGTTCTTGCGATACTTGCGCCTATTGTAGCTCAGCTCATCAAGCTAGCAATTTCCCGCAAGCGTGAGTTTCTTGCGGATGCTTCGGGAGCGCTCCTTACTCGCTACCCAGAAGGACTTGCAAGCGCGCTTGAAAAAATCTCTGGGTATCCTGTTGGGATACAAAGAGTCAGTACCGCCACAGCGCACCTATATATCTCAAACCCTCTCAAAGACGGCAAAGCGGTATCGTTTATGAGTAAACTGTTTGCAACACACCCACCCGCAGAGGAACGAATTTCTGCGCTCCGTGGAATGTAATGACCAGTGACCAGTGTTTGTGTTCAAGACACACGTGTCCCGACTTCGTCCAAGACGTGAATTTGCTAATTCAGGCTCTGTTAACCCGTCATATTATTCGAAGTTGAAAGTCAGAAGCGGAGAACATTTTCACAAATCACAAATAATCATACACTTGGACGTCGGGTTTCCAAGTGAGTAGCAACATAAAGCGCCGAGTCTCCCTCGCCAGAATCTGCCACTACTGCTTTTAAAATCGGTGAAAAATCATCAGACCCGCTTCAAATGTACCTTGCGGATATTTTTACTACTAATTATACTAATGTTAATGTATAATATTACACGTATGGAACGTACAGTAAAGTCTAAGAAACGACATTTTGAACAATTTGTTGTCAGTTTGTTTTCTTTGCTCATATTCGCGCCTATTTTCGTTGTAGGAGCGACACATCTCGATAATCCAGCAACTAAATTATTCAACAACACACGAATATTCGCGGAGCAAACGATAAAGCGTATCCGGAGCGACTCCGCTTCCTTGTTTCAGGGCGCGCCACTACAAAACCCGCCTACGCAGTTTGCATCGGTCGCGTTGTCTGGCTCTTCAGATAGTAAAGATGACGATTTCTCATATTCAAGTAGCATCAGTGTTTTCATAAACAAAGCCATCGCCTTTACTCGCGAATTTTTTGCATCAATTTTTGGACAACAAAATCAAACGAAATTAACGACCGCACCAGCTACCATTGTTCAACCTGTCCAAAATGTTCCCATTATTCCTCCCGCTCCTGTTCCCGCTCCTGTTCCCGCTCCTGTTCCCGCTCCTGTTCCCGATACTGTACGCGAGCGCGTCATAGAGCGAACGATTGTTCTAAGCGCTCCTCCAGTATCATCTAGTATTTCTGAAGGGTTTCTCGCTGAGCAGTTGGGTAAAATTGAAAGCGTTCTGCGAGCAGAAATTTCTCGAGTGGAAACAAACGCCACCAGACAGTCAGACAATAACTCCTCTACGATTTCAGCGGTGAACCGCATGAACGCTATCTCGTCAATGTATCCTTCCAACACTATTGTTGGGCAAACAATTACAGACTCCAGTTTCTCGGGGACAACGTTCACTGGCATAACAGGAAGTTTTTCTGGAGACGTATCGGCAGCAAGTTTGTCTGTCACAGGGGACGCCACATTTGATATCAACACGCTTTTTGTGGATTCGCTCAATAACCGCGTCGGCATCGGGACCGCGACGCCAAGTGATACGCTTTCTGTGAACGGCGCGCTTTATCTTTCACAGGCGAGCGCCCCTGCGAGTACGACTGACCGTTTATACAACACGAGCGGATCACTATTTTGGGCGGGTAATATCATTGGAGGAGCTACAACAGGGAACTGGGTGACAGATGGAACGAATGCGTGGCGCGCCGCCGGCAACGTCGGCATCGGGACAACGACACCAGATTCAAAACTCACTGTGATTGGTGACGGATATTTTGACGGCAACATCACCACATCAGGTTTAACCGCAACGGGAACCGCAAATATTG
>Ga0100395_1000722_pt1 | contig 25169 bp, 23 predicted proteins | sample CryGeymeta201519_FD_81542 | JGI IMG/M metagenome (GOLD analysis project Ga0100395, IMG submission 81542) | Groundwater microbial communities from Crystal Geyser aquifers in Utah, USA - Crystal Geyser metaG 2015-19 | ecosystem: Environmental > Aquatic > Deep subsurface > Groundwater | place: USA... | reverse complement strand
ATAATTACTTCACTCGGTCAACCGAAGCACATAATGGTTTACGTGCTCGGTCTCCCTCTCTTGTAATTATAATCTTGAATTAAAACCAAGAGTAGGGCTTTTGGTAATAATACTTTTTAATCTTTTACAAGTCTTCGTCGTCTGAGTCTTCTTCTTCTGGTTTTTTTTCTTCTTCTTCTTCTTCTTCTTCTTCTTCTGGTGTTTCTTCTTCTTGAGAGATAATTTCTTCTAAAGTCATAGTTATTTTAATTTATTATTTTTATATAATGTTTTCTGCCCTAAAATTTAGGGCTCGACCTTTTATTTTTTTAAACTAGATACCATTATAATTAGCTCAAGAACCCTGTCAACCCCCCCGGTATTCTAATTAGGTAGAGGGTTTTTCTAACTATTACTCTTGCGGTAGACACCCTTTCTTTAAAAAGTTATAATACTATAAAGAAGTATGAAAATAACCTAAAAATAATAAGATTATGTGTATTTCTATTTTAATTGCTGCTTTTGGAGGGGGAGTAATAAGGGGCTTGGTTGGGTTTATTAAGCACCAATATTCTTATAAAAACGTTGGTTTTAATTTACCTTATTTTTTGACAATGATGTTTATTTCAGGAGCGGTTGGATTATTAGTAGTTACAGCAGTTAATCAATCAGGAATTAGGATTGAAGGGATAGAATATTTTTCTCCGGGCTTAGCTTTTATTATTGGTTATGCTGGTGGAGATTTTATTGAAAATATTTATAAAATCATAACTAAAAAGGCTGTCTTATATGGGAGTAAAGAGAAATAAGAACCTGCCTCGCTAACGCTCGGCAGAACCTTGATTCGCTAATGTATGAATAACATACAATCTTGAATTAATATGGCTATTTTTTTAGAATATTTAACTTGGCATTTTTTTGAAATGCCAAAAAATATATTCTTAGGAATAAAAAATTTTCTTTTCTTTGGTCTTAATTATTTTTCTATTCCTTTACTTTTTAAAACTTTGTTTTCTCCCTGGAGGCAATATAGATGGGTTTCCTCTACTAGGGGATTAGACATAGGGGTATGGTTTGAGGCTCGTTTTTCTAATCTAATTTCCCGAACTATAGGCGCAATTATGAGGATTATTTTAATACTAATCGGCCTTTTTGTCGAAGTTTTCTTCCTCATTGGAGGGATTATTATCCTTTTTGATTGGTTAGTCTTACCAATCCTATCAATTTTTGGATTGTATCATGGATTTAGAATTTTACTTTGATATAAAAATCTAATTTAATCAACCTCGGGTGTTGAGTAATTAACTAAATATGGTGTTTAATTTTAATTTAAAAAAGGCGGTGATTTTTCAAGCAGTAAAATGGGAAAGAAATCCTATTTTCAGATTTGCTAAATTTTTCAAGAAGTTGTTTTTTATTCTGTTTTTTCTCACTCTTTTGGGGTTTCTCTACGGTTTTTTATTTGAAAACTTCTCTCAAAAATTAAATTCTCAGCTGCTCGGCTTTTCAATAATATTTTTAGTTTTTGCTATAAGCTGTTGGGTTAAAGAATCGTTTTTCAATTTAAGACTAAAAAAACCAAAACTCAAAGTAAAATTAGAGGAGGCAGTTTTAAATCCGGAAAAATACAATTTGGCTGAGTTTTTGAGCTTTGAATCAGCTAAAGCGGTTTGGCGAGCAAGAAACGATTCAACAATCCTCTTTTACCACCTTCTTTGTGACAATCCGGAACTTAATTTTGTTTTTACCCGGGCTATCTTAAATCTTAATGAGGTTAAAAAGCTCCTAAAACAATATTTAACAAAAATTCCAAAAAGAACCGAAAAAGAGTTTCAACCAGAATTCCAGGCAATTATTTTAGATGCTTTAAAAATAGCTCAAGAAAAAAATCATCAAACAATTGGAAAAGGAGATATGATAGTAGCCCTGGCTAAACATGATTTAATTTTTAAAAAAATTTTAATCGATTTAAATCTTAAAATCGGAGATATTGATAATTTAGTTAGATGGTTAGAATTTTTAGAAGAAAAAATCGAAGGGCAAAAAAAATTCTGGGAATACAAGAATTTAGCTAAAAGAGGAACCTTAGCTAAAGAATGGGCAGCTGGCTACACTATAACCTTAGATAGATTTTCAATTGATTGGTCAGAGGTAATGAAGAAACGAGGTTTTCCAGAAATGATTGGTCATAAAAAAGAAATTGAAATAATGGAAAGGATTCTTTCCAGGCGGGAAAGTAAAAATAATGTTTTGATAGTTGGTGAACCAGGAAGCGGGAGAAAAAGCATAATTCAAGCCTTGGCTAGAAAGAGCGTTCTGGGCGAAAGTCTATCAGAGGTAAATTATAAAAGGATAGTTCAACTGGATTTAACAGCCCTCCTGACCAAGACAGAAAACTTAGAAGAAATAGAAAGCGTTTTAGATACTATATTTAAAGAAGTTATTATTGCTAGAAACGTTATTCTAATTATTGATGAATTCCACAATTATGTAGGGACGACAACTCTTCGGCCGGGAACGATTGATATTTCAGGAATTATCTCGCCCTACTTAGCCCTGGTTTCTTTTCAAATTGTCGCCGTCACCACCTTTGGGGGGCTTCATAAAAACATTGAACAAAATCCTTCAGTTTTATCTCTTTTTGAAAAAGTTGAGGTTTCGGAAATTTCTGAAAAAGAAACATTGATACTATTGGAAAATTTAACCCTGAGATTAGAGGCAAAATATAAAATATTTGTTTCTTATCCTGCGCTCAGAAACATAATTTCGCTCTGCGATAAATATTTCCCGGCCATTACTTTCCCGGAAAAAGCCATGGATTTATTAGACGAAGTAATGGTTTACGTTTCCCAGATAAAAGAGAAAATAGTTTTGCCAAAACACGTTGCCAAAATTGTTTTCGAAAAAACCCAGATTCCAGTTGGTGAAATTGAGCTAAAAGAAAGAGAAGTGTTATTGAAGTTAGAAGATTTAATCCACCGAAGAATTATCAATCAAGATGAAGCAGTGAAAGAAGTTTCTTCAGCGCTAAGACGGGCAAGGGCTGAAGTTACTATTAAAAAGAAACCAATGGGTACCTTTTTATTTTTGGGTCCAACCGGAGTAGGGAAGACAGAGACCTCAAAGGCTCTATCTGAGATTTACTTTGGCTCGGAGGAAAAAATGATAAGGTTAGATATGTCAGAATTCCAGAGTATTCAGGATATTCCAAGATTAATTGGTTCTCCAGGAGAAGAAGGACTCTTGACTACTCCAGTTAGAGAAAGTCCATTTTCTTTAATACTTTTGGATGAAATCGAGAAAGCTCATCCTAATATTTTAAATTTGTTTTTGCAGGTTCTTGACGAAGGTCATTTAACCGATGGACAGGGTCGAAAAGTCGATTTTAAGAATGCAATTATTATTGCCACTTCTAATGCCGCAGCAGAAATTATCTGGGAAGCTCTTAAAACGAATAAAAAATTAGACATTATTAAAGATGACCTTTTGAGTTACCTTTTTGAAAAAGCAATTTTCAGACCGGAATTTATAAATAGATTTGATGGCGTTGTTGTTTTTAAACCCCTGACAAAAGAAAATCTATTTGAGATTGCTGACCTTTTGCTCCAAAAATTGAAAAAAAATCTTAAAGAAAAAGAAATTGAGTTCGTAATTTCCTCAGCTTTAAAAGAAAGAATCGTTGAGTTAGGTTATGACCCAAAATTTGGAGCGAGAGAGATGAAAAGAGTAATTCAAAACAAAGTAGAAAATGTTTTAGCATTGGCTCTTTTGTCAGGAGAATTAGTGCGGGGACAAAAAGTTGAAGTAACTTCTGTGTTCCAGCTTAAAATTTATTAATGAGAGTTGCTAAGAATAATAGAATTAAAAAAGAGGTAATAAATGAAGTCAAAGGAGTTCTCTCAGTTTTATTGACATAGAACTGTGGATATCTTGTGGATAAAACCCTGAAAATGACCCATTTTCAGGGTTTTTTTGTGGTTGACGCTAATATCTCGGTGGGATAAAGTATAATTGTAGTGTAAGCTTGTGGATAAATATGGGGATAACTAAAGAATTCTGGGGATAATATAAATTATGTTCATTGGTGAGTATTCTTATACAATAGATTCGAAAAAAAGATTAACTATCCCGCCTAAATTTCGGAAAATTTTAGGATCAAAAGCAGTTCTTACCAAGGGCTTAGATAGTTGTTTATTTTTATACCCGCAAAAAGACTGGCAGGAATTAGCGGAAAAATTAAGTAAACTGCCTTTGTCTCAAGCCAATGCGAGGGGATTTGCCAGGATTATGTTGGCTGGAGCAATGGATGTTAATTTAGACAACTTAGGTAGGGTTTTAATTCCTGATTATTTAAAAGAATATGCAAAGTTAAATAAAAAAATAGTTGTGGTTGGCCTTTATAACAGAATAGAGGTTTGGGATGAAATAAAATGGCAAGAATATAAACAAAAAACTGAAACTCAGGCAGGAAATATTGCCGAAGGATTAAAAGAGTTAGGAATCTAAAAGTGCAAAGTGTAAAGCGAAAAGCGCTTTTCATTTTACATTTTACGTTTATACAATGTATGCACATTCCGGTTTTACAAGAAGAAGTCCTTGAATATTTAAATCCTAAACCCAATGAAAATTTTATTGATTGTACGATTGGAGAAGCAGGGCATTCACTTGCTATTATCGAAAGAATTTTGCCTAATGGTCTTTTGTTGGGAATTGACTGGAGCCATGAATTAATCCAGAAGCTCAAAATCAAATATCAAATATCAAATATCAAAAATAATTTAATTCTGGTTTGCGATAATTTTGCAAATTTAAAAAAGATTGTTAAAAAATATGTTTTTAAACAAGTTCATGGGATTTTATTTGACCTGGGATTGTCAAGCTGGCATTTAGAAGAATCGGGGAAGGGATTTAGTTTTAAAAAAGATGAACCATTGATAATGAGTTATAGTCCCGCCCCAGAACTAATTGCCAAGCAAATCGTCAATCAATGGCCGGGAAAAGACATTGAAAGAATTTTAAAAGAATACAGTGAGGAAAAATTTGCGAAAAGAATTGCCGAAGAAATCGTTAAAGCAAGGAGAATTAAACCAATTCAAAGCACTTTTCAGTTAGTTGAGATTATTAAAAAAGCGGTGCCAAGTTGGTATCAACATCGAAAGATACACTTTGCCACTAAAACTTTTCAGGCTTTAAGGATAGCGATTAACGATGAATTAAATAACATAGAGAAAGCTCTTTTGCAAGCGTTAGAAGCTTTAAAACCAAATGGAAGATTGGTGATAATTTCCTTTCACTCTTTGGAAGATAGAATTATAAAGAATTTTTTCCAAAATCAGGCAAAGAATGGATTACTCAAAATACTTACCAAGAACCCGCTAAAACCTTCTCTGCAGGAGATTAAAATAAATCCTCGTTCAAGGTCAGCAAAATTAAGAGCAGCCCAAAAAGTGTAAAGTCGTAGCGAAAAGCGAAAAACAAAAATCAATCAAGAAAGTGTGAAACGTGAAAAAGCTAAATAACGATAACTAAAAAGCTAAAAAGCTAATAAGCTAATTTCTAATAAGCTAATAAAAATTATGGCTGGAAAAAAAGTTTATTCAAAAATTTTCTGGGGAACATCTTTATGGATATTAATTAGTTTAGTAGTTTTTTACATCTTTCAAGTTATTCAGCTGACTGAATTAGGTTTTCAAATTGGAGAGTATGAGAGAGGGTTGGAAAAATCGAGAAGAGAAATTGCAAACTTAGAAACTTCTTTATCCAGGGATAGTAATTTAGAAAATTTTGAAAAAAAACTAGAAACTTTAGGCTACCAGGAAATTGATAAAATTGATTATCTAGTGGCGCCTGGCAGTGTGGTAGCAAAAGGAGAGTAAGGGTAGTTAATATATGTTTAAAAACTGGAGGGTAAATTTAATTTTAGTTATTATTTTTTTATTCGGGGGAATAATCTTCTCCCGTTTGTTTTATCTTCAAATAATTAAAGGCGATTTTTATAAAGCTTTAGCCCAAGGACAACAACAACTTCTTTTAGAAACTAAAGGTGAGCGCGGAGAAGTTTATTTTAAAAATGCTGAAATTCTGGCTATGGCCCAAAAGGAACCTTTTTTGTTTCTTTCCCCAAAAGAGATTGAGGAAAAAGAAAAGACATCTGAAATTCTCTCAGAAATTTTAGACATAAAACCAGAAAATATCTTACAAAAAATACAAAAAGAAAATAATTTTTATCAGCCCATCAAGGAAAATTTAACTCCTCAAGAATTACAACAATTAGAAGAACTAAATCTGAAGGGAGTCTATATTGATTGGAAACCAAAAAGATACTATCCACAGATTAATACTGCCTCTACTGTAATTGGCTTTCTAAACGAGGAAGAGAAGGGTCAATATGGGATAGAAGAATATTATGACGAGATTCTAAAAGGAAAAGAAAAGATTGAGAAAGAAAAAACTACTCCCTGGGGATTTTTATTTTCTTTTTCAAATGATTATTTAAATAAAGGAGTCTCTTTATATTTGACCATTGATTATAATATCCAATTTAGAGCAGAGAAACTTTTAGAAGAAGGGATAGAAAAATACGGCGCAAAAGGAGGTGAAATTGTGGTTTTAGAACCGGATAGCGGGAAAATAATCGCTATGGCTCAATATCCTAATTTTAACCCTAATGAATATAAAAATGTTGAAATGGAACTGTTCCAGAATTCCTCCATTAGTAAACCATTTGAGCCAGGTTCTATTTTTAAACCCATAACATTAGCCGCAGCTTTAAATGAAGGAAAAGTTACTCCTGAGACTACTTTTGAAGATAAAACTGGTTTTGTTCAGATCGGTGGTTATAAAATTTATAACTATGCCCAGAAAGTTTGGGGCAAAAGAACGATGACTGAAGTTTTAGAGAATTCTATTAATGTTGGCGCTGTTTTCGCTCAAGAACAACTCAGCCATCAAAATTTTTTTGAGTATATTGAAAAATTTGGGTTTTTTGAAAAAACAGGAGTAGATTTGGCAGGGGAAGTTTTATCCAAGAATCAAGAAATAAAAAAAGCCTTAGACTATAATATAGTAGTAAATTTTGCCACTGCTTCCTTTGGCCAGGGAATTGAAATGACTCCGTTACAAATTGCCAGAGCTTTTTGCGTCATTGCCAATGGAGGTAAATTGCCCAAGGTTTATGTAGTAGAAAAGAAAGTAGACGAGGATGGCATAGAAGAAGTTCAACCAGAAATTATTAGAGAAAATGTAATCTCTCCTGAGACTTCTTTGGATTTGACCAATATGTTGGTTAGGGTAGTAGAGGAAGGTTTCGGCAAACAGGCTAAAGTTCCTGGCTATTATATTGCTGGGAAAACCGGCACTTCTCAAATTCCTTGGAGTTCTTTGGGGATTGACAGGAGAGGATATTCTAATGAAACCTGGCAGAGTTTCATTGGTTTTGCTCCTGCCTTTGACCCTCGTTTTGTAATCTTAGTTAAACTTAATAATCCCACTAAAACTAAAACCTCTGAGTATTCTGCTACTCCAATTTTTCATGATTTAGCAAAATATATTCTTGACTATTGGCAGATACCGCCTGACTACCAGGTTGAAACAGAATAAATTATTTGCTAAAATCAGTAAAACAAAATTGTCCAAAAAAAAGAGGTTAAACCAATGTAAGTGAACGAACCATTGGTAAAATTGCCTATCATGGCCCCATCGTCTAGCGGTTTAGGACAAGGCGTTCTCAGCGCTTAAACTCGGGTTCAAATCCCGATGGGGCCGCTATAATAAACAAAGAGGCTTTTAATTAGTCTTTTTTTTTGTTAAAATAGGTTAATGGCGGAAATTTTTTGGCACAATTTAGATTTTAAAGAAGTAGTTAAAATATTAAGAACCAATATTGGGAAAGGGTTGTCTGAGAAAGAGGTTAAAGTTTGCCAAAGAGAATTTGGCAAAAATAAACTTCCGGAAGAAAAACCTCTATCAATGCTAAGAATGTTTTTAGAGCAGTTTCGCAGCCCTTTAATTTATATTTTAGTTATTGCCGGAATTATAACTTTGATTTTAAAAGATTACACCGACGCCATTATTATTTTTGGCGCCGTTTTTTTAAATACAATTGTCGGATATTTACAAGAAAACAAAGCTTCTCAAGCCTTAAGAGAATTAAAAAAAATAGTTAAACATACGGCTGAAGTTTTGAGAGATGGGAATTTAAAAGTCATTGATTCGGCCGAACTGGTTCCCGGGGATATTATAATTTTAAATCCCGGCGATAAGGTTCCAACTGATGGCAGGATTATTGAATGTTATGATTTCAAAATAAATGAGATGGCTCTAACTGGCGAATGGATGGCGGCAAAGAAGATATCGGAAGTTTTGGCGAGAAAGACACCTTTAGCTGATAGGGACAACATGGTTTTTATGGGCACGGTTGTCGAAGACGGAAAAGCCAAAGCAGTGGTGACGGCAATCGGAATTGAAACAGAAATTGGCAAAGTAGCCAGACTGGTTAAAGAGGCCAGGGAAGAGAAGACGCCTTATCAGAAAAAAATAGCTCATTTTTCAGAAATTATTGGAACAATAATCGGAGCAATTTGTTTTGGAATTTTTGTTGAAGGGATGATAACCGGCGGAGAGTTTGTTGAAATGTTTACTACTGCCGTAGCTGTAGCAGTTGCCGCTATTCCCGAGGGTTTGCCGGTGGCAATGACTGTCATTTTAGCTTTAGGAATGCAAAGAATTTTGAAAAAGAAAGGTTTAGTCAGAAGATTAGCTTCGGCCGAAACCCTCGGAAGCACCAGCGTGATTTGCAGCGATAAAACCGCCACTTTAACCGAAGGGAAAATGAAAGTTTCGGATGTTATTGCTTTTAAAGAAACTAAACTTCTTTGCTTAAAAGCAGCTGCCCTAACTTCTGAAGCCTTTATTGAAAATCCGACTTCTCCGAAAGAAAAATGGATTATCAGGGGAAGGTCAACCGATAGAGCTCTGTTAGAGGCTGGAATTGAATCTGGAATTGACGGAAAAAAAGAATTTGAAAAGAAAAAAATCGCCGAACTTCCTTTTAATCCAGTAAACAAGTTTGCGGCGGCCCTCTATAATGAAAATGGTCAAAAATTTTTATATGTTTGTGGCGCTCCGGAAAAAATTTTGGAATTTTCAAAATTGGGAAAGAAAGAAAAGGAAAATTGGCAAAAGAAATTAGAAAAACTCGCCCAAAAAGGCTTAAGAGTAGTCGCCTCTGCCCATCGAAAAATCAACAGAGAGAGGGGTTCTGCCGACTTAACAGAAAGTGGGTTTCTGTCAATTGATTTAATTAAGGATTTGGATTTTATCGGACTCATTACCTTAAAAGACCCAATTCGGCCAGAAGTAAAAGAGGCAATGAAGGTTTGTCGCCGGGCAGGCATGAGGCCAATTATTGTAACTGGAGACCATAAATTAACGGCTAAAGCGGTAGCCGAAGAGTTGGGATTTAAAGTAAAAGAAGAAAATATCTTAGAAGGAAAAGATTTAGATAAATTATCCGATGATGATTTTGAAGAGATTTTACCTCAAATTCAAATTTATGCCAGGGTAGAACCGAAACACAAAATGAGAATTATTTCTGCCTGGCAGGAAAAAAAAGAAGTGGTGGCAATGACCGGCGATGGGATTAATGACGCCCCGGCCCTAAAGCGAGCTGATGTTGGCATAGCCGTTGGTTCGGGAACTGAGGTAGCTAAAGAAACGGCTGACTTAATTTTATTGAATGATAGTTTTTCAATTATCGTAGCAGCCGTAGAAGAAGGAAGAGCAATTCTTGATAATATCAGAAAGGTGATTACTTATTTACTTTCCGATAGTTTTACTGAAGTAATCTTAGTGGGGGTAAGCATAATGGCCGGCCTTCCTTTACCAGTCACTGCCGTTCAAATCTTATGGGTAAATTTAATTGAGGACGGCTTGCCGGACATTGCTCTGGCTTTTGAGCCGAAAGAAAAAGACATAATGAAGCAAAAACCGGGAGGGCACGAGATTCCTTTATTAACCAGAGAAATGAAAACAATTATCTTTATTATTGGGATATTTACCGATTTAATTCTTTTAGGATTATTTTTCTGGCTCTGGAACCAAAACCATGATATTGCCTATGTCAGAACAATGATTTTTGCCTGTCTTAGCATTGATTCCCTTCTATATGTTTTTTCCTGTAAAAGTTTGAGACGAAATTTGTGGCGCATAAATCCTTTTTCAAATAAAATTTTAGTTGCCGCTTGGCTGCTTGGAATGGCAATGCTGATGGCCGCTCTTTATCTGCCGACTCTTCAAGCTTTTTTGAAAACGGTACCTCTAGGCATTTTTGACTGGCAAATAATTTTAGGTTTAGGATTATTGAATGTAATTTTAATTGAAGCCACAAAATGGTATTTTATTGCTAAAAGAAAAGAAGTATAATTTCAAAATATTGTGGCTTTGCCACATACTTACTGCATTCGGTCGAAAAAGTTAAAAGTAAACTTTTACTTTTTCTCCCTCATTTGTAATTATTGTGGCTTTGCCACATACTTACTGCATTCGGTCGAAAAAGTTAAAAGTAAACTTTTACTTTTTCTCCCTCATTTGTAATTATGGAACCTCAAAAAATTCACCTTTCAGTAATTATTCCGGCTTATAACGAAGAAAAAAGGTTACAAGAAACCTTAATAGAAATTGATAATTATTTATCCAGGCAAACTTATAGTTATGAAATTATTGTAGTGGATGATGGCTCAAAAGATAGAACCGCTCAATTAGTAAAAGATTTAATATTCAAAGTTAAAAACTTAAGATTGATTGACAATAAAGAAAATAGAGGCAAAGGTTATGTGGTAAGGCAGGGGATATTGGAAGCAAAAGGAGAATATCGATTATTTACCGATGCCGATAATTCTACTTCTTTGGACCAAATAGAAAAAATATGGCCAGAATTTGAAAAAGGATACGATATTATTATTGGTTCCAGAGATATTAAAGGAGCAGTTTTAGACCCTCCTCAACCCTTTTTAAGAAAGATAATTTTGGGTAAAGGATTCAGATTACTTACTCAGATAATTTGCGGAACATGGGGAGTTTTAGATACTCAATGTGGATTTAAATGCTTCAGTAGTTTAGCAGCGGAAAATATTTTTCCCAGATGTAAAATTTCCCGTTTTGCCTTTGATCCGGAGATTTTAGTTATTGCTAAAAAATTAGGATATAAAATAAAAGAAATTCCAGTCTATTGGAAAAATGATCCAGAAAGTAAAGTAAAATTCAAAAATATCTTTAATATGTTTTTTGACCTTTTTAGAATAAGAAAAAATATAATTTTAAGAAATTATAATGTAAAGGAAAAAGAAACTCAGAAGGTTTTGTGGAAGAAAACTGATTTAATCTATTCTTTGATTATTGGTGAGCTGGTGGCTTGGCTGAGTTTTGCTATTTTAAGGACCTTAGAATTTGATTTGGTTATTTACCAATGGATGCCGAGTATTTTCGGCAGAACTATGGATTTAAAATTGTTGTTGGCTGTTTTTGTACCAATTGCTGCCTTGATTTGCCTTTATATCAGTTATCTTTTGGGCAAGAAAATTTCGGTTATTTTTCAGGCTGGAAAATATGTTTCCGTGGGAATTTTAAATACCTTGCTTGATTTAGGAGTTTTAAGTTTAGAAGTTTTTTTAACCGGGATAACTAGTGGCCTTTTCTACTCTCTTTTAAAAGGAATTTCATTTTTGCTGGCAGTGATAAATAGTTATTTTTGGAATAAATTCTGGACTTTTAAAAAGCCAACTACAAAAGAGACTAAAAAGGAATTTGTGCAATTTTTAATAATAAGTGGAGTTGGTTTTGGAATTAATGTGGGTATTGCTTCTTTGCTAGTTAATGTTATTGGCCCTCAAGCTGGCTTGCGTCCTCAAGTTTGGGCAATTTTAGGAGCAACAGCAGCCACTGTCTTTTCAATGGTCTGGAACTTTTTAGGATATAAATTTGTTGTCTTCAAGAAATGACTATGACTAACAACTAACAACTAACAACTAACAAACTATGACTAAATGACAATATGTTGAAGATATCCAAATCGATTTTAGCTATTGCTACTTTATCGGGAACTATTATTGGGGCAGGTCTTTTTTCTTTACCCTATATTGCTTCAAAAGTTGGAATTTGGGTGATGCTGGGCTATTTTTTAATCTTGGGAGCTTTAGCCGTTTTAATTCATTTATTTTTCGGGGAGCTGGCTTCAATTACTCCCGATTTTAAGCGCCTACCCGGTTTTGCCAAAATTCATTTAGGAAATTGGGGTGAAAAAGCGGCTTTCATCTCAACAATTTTAGGGCTTTTGGGAACAATTTTGGCTTATCTGATTATCGGCGGGGAGTTTCTAACAAACTTACTTTCTCCAATCTTTGGAGGAGATAACCTTATTTATACTCTTTTTTATTTTACTTCGGGAGCAATCTTAATCTTCTTTGGAATTAAAGCAATCTCAAGGATTGAATTCTGGGGACTGATTTTATTTTTTATTGTTTTGGTTATTTTATTCTTTAAAGGGCTTCCTATTTTGAAAATAGATAATTTGTTGCGAGAAACAGGAAATATAACCAATCTCTTTTTGCCTTACGGCCCGATACTTTTTTCTCTGTGGGGAGCGGCGTTAATTCCCGAAGTAGAAGAAATGTTGGGAGAAGATAAAAAATTACTGAAAAAAATAATTCTTGTTTCCATTTTAATTCCGATAATGGTTTATCTTTTTTTTATCTTCTTAATTTTAGGTATTTGTGGCCCCCGGACAACCGAAGCAGCTTTAACCGGCCTGGGCAATTTTCTGGGCACCGGAATAGTTAGTTTAGCCCTTTTTTTTGGCGTTCTCTGCACTTTCACTTCTTTTATCGCTCTGGGACTTACTCTTAAAAAAGTTTTTTGGTATGATTTAAAAATAAAAAAAAATTTGGCCTGGGCAATCACCTGCTTTATTCCTTTGATTCTTTTTCTAATCGGAATGAAGCATTTTATTCCGGCGATATCGGTGGTCGGCGGTGTAATGCTGGGAATTGATGGAATTTTAATTTTATTAATGTACCATAAATTACAAGCTAAAACTCAAAAGTCAAAAGTCAAAAGCTTATTAATGATTTTTCCCTTGGTCGCAGTTCTTCTGGGAGGGATTATTTATGAAATGATATATTTTATAAAGTAATCTATGCTCTGGTTTTATATTTTTATTTTCATAATTTGCTGCGTTTTGCTTTATTTTTCCGGAGAATGGGTTGTGGGAGGCCTAACAAGAATAGCCAGGTTTTTGGGCTGGCGGGAATTTGTAGTTGCCTTTTTTGTTATGGCTTTTGCCGCTTCTTTGCCCAATCTTTTTGTTGGAATTACTTCGGCTTTTAAGGGAATTCCCCAACTTTCTTTCGGCGATGTTGCCGGAAACAATTTAGTTGCTATGACTTTAGCAGTAGCCCTTGCTGTTTTATTTGCCAAAGGAGGAATTTCGGCTGAAAGCCGGACCATCCAAACCACCTCGATTTTTACCATTGCTGCCGCTATTTTGCCCCTAGTTTTGATTTTAGACGGAAATCTTTCCAGAATTGACGGAAGTTTGTTAATCTTTTTCTTTTTATTTTATTGTTCTTGGCTTTTCTCAAAAAAAGAAAGATTTACAAAAATTTACAATGAACACAAAATACAAATTGTTAAAGAATTTAAGGTTTTCATAAAAGATTTAGGAAAGATAATTTTGGGGATAATCCTGCTGATTGTTTCAGCTCAAGGAATTGTTGCCTCATCTCAATTTTTTGCCCAGAACTTTGCCATCCCAATAATTTTAATTGGAGTTTTGATAACCGGCTTGGGGAGCGCTTTGCCGGAAATTTATTTCGCCATTGCCTCGGCCAGAAAAGGTGAAACCTGGATGATTCTGGGAGATTTAATGGGGGCAGTGATTATTCCGGCCACGCTGGTTTTAGGAATTGTGGCTTTAATTTGCCCCATTGAAATTTCTGACTTTTCACCTTTTGCCATTGCCAGATTTTTCCTAATAATTGCTGCTGTGTTTTTTCTCTTTTTTGTTCAAACCGGTCGTAAAATCACCAGAAAAGAAGCTCTATTTTTATTGGGGATTTATATCACCTTCGTCTTGGTTGAAATTTTAACCAAATAAAATGAACGAGAAGTGTTCTCGCTCAGTTTGTTTTGACGAGATCTTGAGAAAATGATAAGATGGTTTAATGACTGAGACTCTTTTTATTTTAAGCGTATTTTTGATTATAGCTGGAGGCGTGCTGCTTTCGATTTTTCTAATTAGAAAAGAAATAAAAGGGTTGGCAGAAAAAAAGGGAGAAGACCCTCGCTTAAATTTATTTCAGGAAGAACTGAAAGAAATCCGTGAAGAAAGCGGCAAGGTTGTTCGGAGTTTCACTTTTCATATTAAGGATGTAGCCTCCCAATTAGCAAAAATCAATAGCGACCATCAGCATGTCTTGGATGTGAAAGCCCAGCTGGATAAACTGACCGATGTCCTGGCTAATCCGAAACAGCGGGGGATATTAGGAGAGTATTTTTTAGAAACCCTGCTAAAAAATGTTTTCCAGCCAAATCAGTACAAACTTCAGTATAAATTTAAGGATAATGAGACTGTTGATGCGGTAATTTTTATCAGAGACAAGCTCATCCCGATTGACTCTAAGTTCTCGTTAGAAAATTACAATAAAATTTTAGAAGAAAAGGATTCAAGTCGGAGAGAAAAATTAGAAAAGATATTTACCCAGGACCTGAAAAATCGAATTGAAGAAACGGCAAAATATATTCGGCCAGAAGAGGGAACAATGGATTTCGCTTTTATGTTCATTCCTTCAGAAGGGATTTATTATGACTTGCTCATCAATCAGATTGGTGCTATAAAAATAAATACCTACGATTTGATTGAATACGCCTTTAAAGAAAAACATGTGATTATCGTCTCCCCGACTTCATTTTACGCTTATTTACAAACCGTGCTTCAGGGATTGCGCGCCTTGCAGATAGAGGAATCAACCAAACAAATCAGGGTCCAGGTAGAAAACCTCCAGAAGCATCTCTTAAGCTACGATGCTTTTCTCAAGCGATTGGGTAATAACCTTGGCACTACTGTAAATGCTTACAATCAGGCATATAAAGAATTTGGCAAGATAGATAAAGATATAGCTAAAATTACCGAAGGCAAAAAGACCGTTGAGCCATTACAAATAGAAAAACCCGAAGAATAAATCTGTATGTTTGCAATAATTAGAACCGGGGGAAAACAGTATGTTGTTTCTCCGGGAGATAAAATTAAAATAGAAAAATTAGATGCCAAGGAGGAAAAAGAAATAGCCTTCAAAGAGGTTTTGTTAGTGGAGAAAAACAAATCCAGCACCAGAGCAAAGCTCGGTGCTGGACTAGTCCAGCACCGAAACAAATTTTCTGGTGCGGGGAAATTAGAAATCGGCACCCCATTAGTGAAAGGAGCTAAAGTAATTGGGAAGGTCTTAAAACAAGACAAACATAAGAAGGTTATTATTTTTAAATATAAATCTAAAAAGCGCTATAAACTAAAAAAGGGACATCGCCAGCCCTTTAGTGAAATAGAAATATTAAAAATTGAGATTTAATTAAATTATATCTTCTTCAGTTTCCCTTCTGAATTCTAAATTCTTAAAACTAACTCTTTGTTCGTCAAAATATAACTCAACCCTCCCTACCGGACCATTACGATGCTTGGCTATGATTATATCAGCAATATTTTTTCTAGGGGTATCTGGCCGATAGCGGTCTTCTCTATAGATAAAAAGCACCACATCACTATCTTGTTCCAGGCTTCCACTTTCTCGCAAGTCAGAGAGGCGGGGAATTTGAGGGGAACGTTGTTCAACAGCTCGTGATAATTGAGAAAGAGCTAAGACAGGGGTATTAAGTTCACGGGCTAAACCCTTTAGCGAGCGAGAAATTTCAGTAATTTGTTGAACTGTACTTAAATAAGTATTTCTTGGTTCTATCAATTGTAAATAATCTATAATAATTAAACCTAATCCTTTGTCTGCTTGTAATCTTCTAGCCATAGCCCTCATTTGCAGGACATTGGAAGAAGCCGCATCGTCAATATAAATTGGAGCTTCGGAAAGGATACCCATAGCATGTTGAATATGAGTAAAATCGTTTTCCTTGCCTTCGGGCGAAAGGCGGCCTGTTCTTAATCTCCATAAATCGATATTGGCTTCAGAAGCAATTAATCTATCAATCACTTGGTCCTTTGACATTTCTAAAGAGAACATGCCCACTGGTATTTTCTCTTTAATGGCAAGATGGCGGGCGATATCTAAAGCTAAACTACTTTTTCCCATTGAAGGGCGAGAAGCTAAAATTATTAAATCCGATTTTTGGAGGCCGGCTAAAATATTATCTAAGTCAAAAAATCCAGTAGGAATTCCCCTTAACCTTCCTTTGTGTTTTGAAATATTATCAATTCTTTCAAAAGCTTCTGATAAAGAGGATTTTATTGGTAAAAAACTTTGAGTTAAGCTTTTTTGGGTGATACTAAAAACTTTTTTCTCCGCTCTATCTAATAATTCATCGGCCTCTTCTTTTTCATCATAACCCATTAAGGCAATTTCCTGTCCGGCTCCGATTAAATCTCTAAGAATTCGTTTTTCTTGGACAATCTTGGCATAACTTAAAACATGGCTAGCTGTGGGGACAGAATTAATTAATTCTGTTAAATAAGCCGTACCTCCCATCTTCTCTAAAATTTCTTTTTCTTTTAATTTAGAGGAAACGAAAACTAAATCTATCGGTTCTCCTTTGGAAAAAAGTTCTTCCATCACTTGATAAATTTGCTGATGGTTTCTTTTATAAAAATCTTCTGGTCTCAGGAAATCAGCAACCTTCACAATTGCCTCTTTATCTATCATTAAAGACCCAAGCGTGCTCTCTTCTGCTTCTATATTTTGAGGAGGAAGTTTTTCGGGTAAGTTAAAATTTTGATTATTTTCAGCCATCAATTATAATATAGCAGGAGGAAATTCAAATGTCAAAAGTTCAGCTCCATTTAAGCATATAAGCATATGTTAAATTGTTAAATTGTTTAATTGTTTAATTGTTAAATTGTTTAAATGTTTAAATGTTTAAATGTTTATATGATTCTATGAAAGTTGGTCTTATTTCTTTTCATTCATTTTTAAAGCCAGGAGGAGTAAAAAACCATGTTTTAGGACTGGCCAAAGAGTTTAGAAAAAGAGGCATTAAAACTAAAATTATTGTTCCTCGAAGAAAACTCAAAGAAAATTATGGCAAAGATATCATTTTATTAGGGACATCTATCCCTTTTAAACTTTGGGGAACTCAGGGGGATATCTGTTTTAATTTTAATCCTGTGGCTATAGATAAGACGCTTAAAAAAGAAAAGTTTGACATTTTACATTTTCATAACTTTGGAATTCCATTTGCCTGGCAAATATTAGAAAAATCTCGGGCTTTAAATATTTTAACCTTCCATGCCAATATAGAAAAAAGCGTTTTACTGAAGAAACTTCCCGGTATTCTTTACCCTTTTAAAAAAATTATTAACTGGAAAATTAATGGGATAATTGGGATAGCTCCTTTTAATCTTAAATTATTTAAGGATTTTCCGGGTGAAAAAACAGTAATACCAAATGGCATAAGCCTGAAGCAATTTAACCCTCGAGTTCTTCCAATTAAAAAATTTTGCAGCGATGATAAAATTAGTATTTTGTTTGTGGGAAGGCTCGAAGAAAGAAAGGGCTTGATTTATTTACTTAAAGCCTATGAAATTTTACAAAAAAAATTCTCTAACTTGCAACTTATTATAGTAGGCAAAGGACCATTGGAAAAAGACTGCCAAAATTTTAGCAAAGAGCATCATCTTCAAAAAGTTTATTTTGAAGGAGAAAAAAGCGAAAAAGTTATGCCAGAGTATTTTGCCAGTTGCGATATATTTTGCTCCCCGGCTATTTTTGGAGAAAGTTTCGGCATTGTTCTCTTAGAAGCAATGGCTTGCCAAAAACCTATAGTAGCTTTTTCTAATCAAGGATATAAAGAATTTATGAAAGGGAAAAAAGGAGAGAGGTTTTTAGTTAAACCCAGGGCTTATCAAGCTTTAGCTGGCAAGTTGGAGATTTTAATTAGAAATAAAGGGTTAAGGAGAGAAATGGGGAAATGGGGAAGAAAGGAAGCGGAAGAGTATTCTTGGCCAAAAATTTCTGAGAAAATTTTAGATTTTTATCAACTATGCGCTAGAACCAAACAAGAAAAAACCTTGACAGAAATAAGAAAGAGTGTTAGGGTTATAAAATAAAACTCCTGAGAGTTCAGAGAGCTTTTAATAAAGGTCGGTAAAATTTACTAACCAAAAAGCTACTGAACTCAAGGAGTTCAGCAGCTTTTTTATAATTTAAAATGGAAAAATTATCCGATTTGTTAAAGGGCTATATGCCAAAACTAAGGAAAAGAAACGAAGGATTATTAGCAAGATTTGATATCCATATCTGGAAAAGGAAGTATTCTTTTGTAGATTATCAGAAGGTAATGTCAAAAGATGAAAGAGAAATAAAACAATGGGCTGAAAAAGAATGGAAAAAAATGATGGAGAAAAACAGTCCCCGTACTAGAAAATTATTGGAAAGTGGCTGTTTTGACAACATTCCTTTTGAGTACAAAATTGTAAGAAGCGAGGAAGGATTTGGCCAGTATGTAAATCCGGCAACAAATAAAAAATATGAAAGGGAGCTCAGATATAATTATATGACCCAAAGCTTTGAGAGAAAAGAAAACGGGAACTGGATAAAACTCGAGCTAAAACCGGCGATAGAAGACATCAGGGCTCTTCAGGTAAAGGTTTATACTTTAATTGAAGACCCTCTGTATGGATGGTTAGGGATGGTAAATCCAGCTAATTTCTATTTAGGCCTTGATTCAGATACTCACTATACCTATGAAAAGATAAAAGAAATTTATCTGAATGTCTCGTTACTGGAAGCTATTTCCTTTCCTTTTTGCCACTTAGGATATAGTCCCGATAATATTCCTGACCCCGGTTATTTTATCTTAGACTGAAAGTCTATACATAATAAAAACCCCAAGCTTTTATAATAGTTTCTGGGGTTTTTGTTTTCCATCTATAAAAATATTCATCATCTTGACAAAATGCAAATGATTTGTTATAATTTTTCTTAAATAAAGGAATTTTCTTTTGTTGCCGGTCTATAAAAAATATTACTTATTAAAGGTCGAAAAAATCATTAATAATGTAAAAAAGAGACCGGCGACAGCCGGCTCTTTTACATTCCAAACATATGGAGAAGATTATCAAAATCGTAAACAGAATACCCTGGCTGCAGTATAAGATAGAGAATGGAAGAATTATAGCTAGAATTAATCCCGTTATGGTTAGCTATGATAAATCAAGATGGTTTGGCGCTCTGGCCATAGAAGGAGTTCAGTTTTCTAATGATAAAAACCTTTCGGAAGTTTTAAGAGAAAATTTATGGAAGGTTAAGCAAAAGCATATCAACAGAAAAAGGTATTTCTTTTTAGAACCTGCCCTGAATTCTGCTATCCCTACTCATTTCTGGTTTGCAGTCACTCAAAAAATAAATTATAAAAAAGGAGATTTGAGGACGGTAATGGAAAGCCAGAAAATTGAAGAAGGAAAGATTAATTCCGAAGAAAGAATAAAAGTAATGGAAGCGGAGAATGGAGGGAAGAAAAACATTAGATTTACTCAGATTCCCGGCAATGTTCATAGTCAGATGAGAATTTCAGTTAAGTTAAAAAAAGAAAGTTTCCAGAAAGATTTGGAGAGAGTCGCTTTTCTTCTTTTATGAGATGAAAGGAATTATTGAAAGATAAAAAAACCGCCTAACATTTAGGTGGTTTTTTATTAAATTTTAAATCCAGCCCAGGATTCGTAGACAAAGGGGAACAACAATCAAAGCTCCGATAATAGCAGCAATGAAATTCGAATAACTGTAATTCTCTCTTGTTTTGCCAATCATACTGGGAATATAAAGAATTTCAACAACACACCCGATTACTGCTATTAGGGCAAGAATTTTTAAAATCATATTTTTCACCTCTTTCTATTAATTAGGATCGACCTTTTAAATGAACTGATATAGCCATATTATATTACAAAACTCTTATTTTGTCAAAAAATAGGGTTTGATATTTGACAAATCCTAAGAACGTGTTATACTTTTTAAAATAAAAGGTCGGGAGTTAGAATAATCAATTTTTGTTTTCAAAGGATTATTCTGACTCCCAGGCCGGAATAGTTCTTTGAAAATTTAACAAAAATGAAAAACATTAAGGTGATTAGTCGTTATTTTGCAAGCTATGCCCATGGCGAGCAAGAGATAAAAATGCTCTTAAAAAATTCATTTATAGATGTCGTTTTGATAGAAACCCCTATTGAAGTAGAAAGATACTGGACCGATATTTTCATGAGGTCGCCAGAAATAGGTGAAAAAATTAGAGAAGCGCTCAAGAAGAAGAAAATAGAGGTTCTCGATTTGATGCCGGATAAGTTTCTTGGACGGGTTTCTAAAGACTTAATATGCCTAAGCGCGATTTCAAGAGCGCGAAGGATTAAAGACATCATAGAACTAGAGAGCTAATTTTTAAAAAGCGCCTCACAAAGAGACGCTTTTTTCTTGGGGGAATATTAATTTTTAATTTGGGCTCTAAATTTTTTTAATTTTTGGTCCTTCTCTTGTGTCTTCAATCAAATAACCGGACTCCCTAACCTTATTCCTGAGCTTGTCAGCTAATTCCCATTGGTTTTCTTTTCGACACTTTTCTCTTTCTCTAACCAGTTCTAAAACCTTTTCTGGAATTTTTTCTTTTGGCTTTTTACACAAAATGAATCCAAAGACTTTATCGATTTTTCTTAAAACTTCCAGAATATCCCCGGCATCGGACGGGGTTAATTTATTCTTGTCAAGAAGGTAATTCCCTCGTGAAATTAAATGGAATACCGGGGTTAAGGCGGCAGGAGTATTAAAGTCATCATCCATTGCTTTCTCAAATTCTTTTTGAGTTTTTAAAACTAAATTTATAGCAAATCGCTTTTTCCTTCCTTCTTTTTGTTTTCTAAGCCGATTTAATTTTTCGACGAATTCTGAAACTTTTTCTAAGTTTTTTTCAGCCTCTTTTAGGCCTCGAAAAGTAAAGTTGAATTTATTTCGGTGACGAGCGGTTAATACTAAAAACCGGAAAGCTAACGGCGAATATCCTTTATTCTCAAGGTCTCCTAAGGTGTAAAAATTTCCTTTGGATTTTGCCATTTTTTCTCCTTCAACCAATAGGTGGCGAACGTGAATCCAGAATCTGACAAACTTTTTACCGGTGGCAGATTCGGATTGAGCAATTTCATCTTCGTGATGAGGAAAGATATTATCTTCGCCTCCCGTATGAATATCAAAACCTTTTCCTAAATATTTCATTGACATTGCCGAACATTCAATATGCCAACCAGGGAAACCCCTGCGCCAGGGAGAAGGCCATTGCATCAACTGCTCAGGCTTTGCAAACTTCCAAAGAGCAAAGTCGGCCGGGTGTCTTTTTTCTGGATTTGGTTCAATTCTTACCCCTTTTCTTAATTTATCCAATGTATTTCCTGAAAGTTTTCCATATTCTTTAAATTTTGGGACGTGAAAATAAATTCCATCCGAAAGCCGGTAAGCATAGCCTTTTTTGAGCAATATTTTAATTAGTTCTATTATTTCTTTAATGTGTTTTGAAGCGCGGGGATAAACATCGGCTTTCTTTATATTCAATTTTCTTTCATCTTTGAAGAAAGCTCTGGTGTAAAATTCGGCAATTTCATAGGGGCCTTTTTTTTCTCTTTTTGAAGCCAAAATCATTTTATCTTGGCCCAGAACCACGTCATCCTGCGTAAAATGACCAACATCGGTAATGTTTTTAACGTATTTTACCTTATAACCTCTGTATTCTAAATATCTTCTGACAATGTCGGCCACAATGTAACTGCGAAAATTTCCTATGTGGGCAAAATCGTACACCGTAGGACCACATGTGTACATCCTCACCAAAGGTTGCTTAGCCGGTCTAAATACTTCTTTTCTTTTAGATAATGTGTTATAAATTTTGAGCATATTAACTTATTCTATCACTTTTTTCTAAAATAACAAAAAGAGTGGAACAATCCACTCTTTTAATAAGTCAGATACTATCTTACGGTTATGTTTTTCAGGTCCACCGAAATACCTGGAATCCGGGCTTTGTAGAAAGGGCTTTTTCTGTCACTTAATAATCTCTTGACGGCTTTTTCTTCAATGTCTCTTCTATCTTCTATCCATTCAACATAAGTTTTCTCTTTCCCAACATCTCGAATCGCATCAAGGACGGGTTTTTCTAAAAATTCTTTACATTTTTCTTGCTCCAGAGGAATTGTCTTAGCCACCCAGAATAACTCTTCATTTTCTGTCGGTAAAGTAAAATAGATGGAAACGTCAGCTGCTATCGTTTTTGTTAAGTCGCACCAACCTTCTTTCTCTATTCCCCTAGACGTAAAACTCCTTCTTTTATACTCTAAACTCTGAGCAGGCCATATTATCTTTTCAAAAAAGGGTATCCTGAAAAAGTAACCGCTGTTGTCTATTATTTTTATCGGTTTGCCTCGCCTCATTTTAATGTTTTGTCTCCCGGCAAATTCAAAGAATATCGCAAAAACTATAAATGCTATCAATACCAGTAATAATATTATGGAAAATACAATCATATTTACTTTTAAAATAACTTAAAGTCCCTCGACCAGCAGGACTATTTGTAAATAGTATAACAAAATTAAAAATTTTGTCAAATTTTTAACTTGATTTTTTTAAAAAATATGATAAAAAGAAATTATGGCAAACTTAGTTTTATATAGAAAATATCGGCCCAAAACTTTTTCTGGGATGGTTGGCCAGGAACATATAGTTAAAACTTTAACTAATGAAATTTTGAGCGGGATGATTTCTCATTCTTATTTATTTTCCGGCCCCCGGGGCACCGGGAAAACTACCCTGGCCCGACTTTTTGCCAAAGCTATAAACTGTCAAAATCGGCAGAACTTTGAACCCTGTAATAAATGTCCGGCTTGTTTGGAAATTAATCGGGGCAGAGCAGTAGATTTAATTGAAATTGATGCCGCTTCAAACCGGGGGATAGAAGAGGTCAGGGATTTAAGAGAGGGAATAAAATTTTCTCCGACTTTTCTGAAATATAAGGTTTTAATTTTAGATGAATCCCACCAGCTGTCAAAAGATGCAGCCAACGCTCTTCTGAAAATATTAGAAGAACCACCGGCTCACGCTGTTTTTGTTTTAGCTACCACCGAAATTCATAAGATGATTCCAACTATAATTTCCCGCTGTCAAAGGTTTGATTTCTATAAACTTACTACTCCTCAAATTATTGAAAAACTTAACTTTATTTGCAAAGAAGAAAAAGCCAATGTTGGGAAAGAAGCTTTAGAGCTTATTGCTTTAAATGCTGAGGGTTCAATGAGAGACGCTGAGGGAATTTTAGACCAGATTTTAAGTTTTTTACCCGATACCAAAATTGGAGCCAAAGACATTCAGGATTTATTAGGGTTGGTTGATATAAATTTAGTTATTAAATTTACTGATTTTTTAACTTCTCAAGATAAAGGCGGAGCGATAAATTTTTTAAATGAAAATTTAGAAAAAGGATTAGATGTCCAAGAATTCACCAAAGCCCTAATTAGTTATTTAAGAAAAATTCTAATTTTTAAGATTAATCCAGTATCAGAAAATCCAATTCTTTCGGCGCTTACTAAAGAAATGCAAGGATTAGCAAAAGAGCAAGCCAAGAAATTCCAAGAAGATGGGCTGAAAAGAACGCTTAAGCTCTTTTTAGAAGCTCAAAATAAGATGAAATATGCTTCAATTTCTCAATTACCCTTAGAAATAGCTATTATTGAAGCAGTCGAACCAACTAACAACTAAAAACTTACCCGCCCGCCTTGCTTCGCAAGGCGAAGCGGGCGGGCAACTAACAACTTTTAATGCGGGGTCGTCTAACGGTAGGACATCTCCCTTTGGAGGAGAATATTCTTGGTTCGAATCCAAGCCCCGCAGCCAGCACAAAATCGCCAAAGCGTTAGGCGTTGATGTTAATGATTTAATGAAATAAAAACATGACAAGAATAAATTTAAGCACTGGAAAAATAATAAAGCCGGAAGAATTTAAGGGCGGCAATCCCGAAAGACAGCTACAAACATACATTGAGAAATATATAGGAAGTATTTTTGAATGTTATAAATTAAAAAGTTTTTATAATATTTCAGGTGGGCAAATAGATACTTTAGCGATCACAAGAGAAGGTAACCCTTGTATTATTGAATATAAACATAAAAAAGAAGACACCATCTTGAATCAGATTGTTTTCTATTATGACTGGCTAATGCAGAAACCTACACGTTTTGAGTTCGAACGTATTGTTAAAGAAAACAAAGAAACGAGTAATTTAGATGTAGACTGGTCTAAGATTCGTTTGATCTGTGTCGCGAAAGAATTTTCTGATTGGGACACAAGTCTAATTAAACATTTAGAATCTGATATTGAATGTTGGAGTTATACTTACCACGAAAATGAGCTGGACGTCCATCTTGACCCAATAGTAAATCAATTTAAAATACAAAGAAATGCGGCTAATAAAAACAGTGTTGTGGAAATAACCCTAGAAGATCACAGAAATAAAGCGGACAAGGAGACCCAAATATTGTTAGATCTTTTAAGAGAAAAAATATTTAAACAGGGCGACGATATTAAAGAAGGTTATGCCCCAAATTATATTAAATATTTTGTTAATACTACTTTTCTCGCACTCCATATAAGAAAGAAGTGGCTTATTGCCGAATTAAGAGTAGATGAAAATAAATTTAGAGATCCTAAAAATATTACAAAAGATATTTCAAATAGAGGATGGACAACGACCAGAGAGTTTAAGATTGAGAGCAAGGACGAGATTGAATATGCAATGAATTTAATAAAACAGGCCTATAATAACCAATAATTATGGCAAATAAATCTTTAAATAAAAGCTTACAGAGGGCTAAAGACGTCAAAAACGATGAGTTTTATACTCGTTTTGATGATATTCAAGCAGAATTGAATTTTTACAAAGATCAGCTGAAAGACAAAGT
>Ga0100395_1000719_pt1 | contig 25317 bp, 22 predicted proteins | sample CryGeymeta201519_FD_81542 | JGI IMG/M metagenome (GOLD analysis project Ga0100395, IMG submission 81542) | Groundwater microbial communities from Crystal Geyser aquifers in Utah, USA - Crystal Geyser metaG 2015-19 | ecosystem: Environmental > Aquatic > Deep subsurface > Groundwater | place: USA... | reverse complement strand
TCAAGAAATATAAAGTTGCCTAAAAAAAGCCGCTATATAGCTTTAGGTGTATTTGATGGTGTACACTTAGGTCATCGAAAATTAATTAAATTAACAGTTAATAAAGCTAAAAAAAATAAGGGGATAAGTATTGTGGTAACTTTCGATCCTCATCCTGACCGAATAATTATTCCAGAAAATAATGTTTTTTTGTTAACTACTCTAAAAGAAAGAATAAACTTAATTAGAGATTTAGAGGTAGATATTTTTCTTATTATTAAATTTAGCAAAATTTTGAGTAAAATGTCACCTAAAGATTTTATAGTTAAAATTTTAGTCAATAGTTTACAAGTAAAAGAACTTTTTGTAGGTTTTAATTATAAATTTGGTTTTCAAGGAAAAGGAAATGTAGATTGTTTAAAAGAATATGGTAAAATTTATAAATTTAAAACCAGTATATTAAAACCAGAAGTTATAAATAAAACCATCATTAGTAGCACTATAATTAAAGAATATATTAGATTGGGAGATACTAAAAAAGCGAAAAAATTATTGGGGCATAATGTGATAATTTCAGGAAGAGTGATCTCTGGAAAGGGAAGAGGAAAAAAATTATTAAATTTTGCTACAGCTAATATTGAGATACCATTAGAAAAAATACTTCCTGCTAACGGAGTATATTTAGTTGAAATCAATATTGATAATCAAAAATATTATGGTTTAATGAATATAGGTATTAAACCTACTTTTAAAGAAAAAAATAAGACAGTAGAAGTTCATATTATAAATTTTAATAAAAGTATTTATAACCAAGTAGTTAATATTAATATATTACAAAAAATAAGAAATGAAAAATACTTTAACCATCCAGGTTTATTAAAGAAACAGATAGAAGATGATATTTTAACAGCCCACAAAATGATAAATAACATGTAATAAGTAATGTGTTTTTGTGATTTCGGAAATTTAATCTTATCACTTATTACTCATTACTTGTTACTGTATTTATACTCGATACTCGATACTATATACTTGATAATATTTTCACTCGATACTAATTTTAAGTTGAAGGGTCTAATTGTTTATGATAAAATATATTAAGATATAATATTTACCAATAAGATTATACTTGAATAAAAAATAAAAAGGAGATAATGACATGGTTTTCGTTAAAGAAGAAAAGGAAGAAATAATAAAAAAATATCAGCACCATACTACTGATACCGGGTCACCCGAAGTTCAAATTGCTTTATTGACCAAAAATATAAATGATCTTACCGAACATTTAATAAAGAACAAAAAAGATTTTCATTCCAAGCAAGGTTTATTAAAGATGGTTAGTAAAAGAAGAAGATTGTTAAATTATATTAAAGATAAAGATATTAATAAATACCGAAATGTTATCGAATCACTCAATTTAAGAAAATAATAAATAAAATATTTTATATATAATGAACAATATTAAATTTCAAATAATAAGGAGGAAATAATTATTTTAATGTTAGGAACAAAGGAAATTGAAATAAATTTAGGTAATAAGATAATTAAGATTGAAACTGGTAAAATAGCTAAACAGTCAACAGGTTCAGTAGTCGTGAGATGCGAAGAAACTACAGTATTGGCGACTGTAGTTGCTTCTGATGAACCGCGTGAAGGAATAGACTTCCTTCCTTTATTGGTGGATTATGAGGAAAAATTTTATGCTGCTGGCAAAATACCTGGTGGCTTTTTCAAAAGAGAAGGTAGACCGAGTAATAATGCCATATTAACTTCTCGACTCATTGATCGCCCGTTACGGCCTTTATTTCCTAAAGAATATATGAATGATGTTCAGATTATTGTTACTGTTCTTTCCTATGATCAAAAAAATTTACCGGATGTTCTAGCTATTATTGGAGCTTCGGCAGCTCTATGGATATCAAATATTCCTTTTCAACATCCCATAGGAGCAGTAAGGATTGGATTAATAGAAAATGAATTGGTAGTAAATCCCACTTCTCAAGAATTAGAAAATAGTGAATTAGACTTGATTATTGCTGGAACAAAAGATTCTATTATGATGATGGAAGGAAAGGCCTGTGAAGTCTCGGAAGAAATAATATTAAAAGCAATTGATATTGCTCAGGAAGCCATAAAAATAATTGTAGAAAGCCAAGAAAAATTAATAAATATTTTGGGAAAATTAAATACAAAAAAGGAGTATAATTTTTCAGAAATTACCGAAAAAAAAGATAAATATTATAAGTTAATTAAAAACCTTTATGAACCTGAAATTAAAGAAGCCACTTGCATAATTGAAAAAAAAGAGAGAGAGAATTTATTAAAGAAGATATTAAATAAGATTATAGAAAAATTATCTATCGAAGAAGATGATATTTCTTCCTTAAAGAATATTTATGATGATATTTGTAGAGAAATTATTCGTAATTTAATAATTAAAGAAAAAAGAAGAGTAGATGGAAGACAATTTGACGATATACGACCTATTAGTTGTGAAATAGGAATACTCCCTAGAGTTCATGGAAGTGCTTTATTTACCAGAGGACAAACTCAAGCCCTGGTTATTACTACTTTGGGGACTTTTAAAGATAGACAATTCATTGATACCTTAGAAGAAGATTCTTCAGAAAGATTTTATCTGCATTACAACTTTCCACCCTTTAGCGTTGGCGAGGTAAGACCCAGAAGAGGCCAATCAAGAAGAGAGATTGGCCATGGTTCATTAGCAGAAAAAGCCTTAAAATCTTTGATACCTTTAGAAGTTGAATTTCCTTATACTATTCGTGTTGTTTCTGAAATTTTAGAATCAAATGGTTCTTCTTCTATGGCTACTGTTTGCGGAGGAAGTTTATCTTTAATGGATGCAGGGGTGCCCATAAAAAGGCCTATAGCTGGAATTGCTATGGGACTAGTAAAAGAAAATGAAAAAATAGAAATATTAACCGATATTTTGGGTTTGGAAGATCACTATGGAGATATGGATTTTAAAGCTGCTGGGAGTAGCCAGGGAATTACTGCTATTCAGATGGATTTGAAAATTGCCGGCATTTCTAAAAATACATTATTTGACATTTTGCAAAAATCAAAAAAAGCCAGATTATTTATTCTTAACCAGATGAATGAAGTAATTTCTGAACCAAAGAAAGACTTATCTATCTATGCTCCAAAAATAGTTATTTTAAAGATAGATACTAATAAAATAGGAATTGTGATAGGTCCTAGTGGAAAGAATATTAAAAAAATTATAGAAGTTACTGGGGCTACTATTGATATTAAAGAAGATGGTGAAATATATATTTCTTCAATTAATGAAAATTCAATAAAACAAGCTAAAAAAATGATTGAAAGTCTAACAAAAGAAGCTAAAGTAGGAGATACGTATAAAGGGAAGGTAACCAGAACTACAAATTTTGGAGCTTTTGTGGAGATTTTACCAGGTAAAGAAGGATTAGTTCATATTTCTAAATTATCTCATAAACATGTAGTAAAAGTTGAGGATATAGTTAAAGTTAATGATGATATATTAGTTAAGGTTATTGGAATTGATAATCAAGGTAGAATTGATTTAAGAAAAGTAGATATTGAGGAAAACAGCATTATAGAAAATGAAAGTATTGATCATAATGAAAATTATGATTGATACTTTGCAGATAAATAGAAAGAAAATTAATTTACAATTATGGGAAATAATAAAATAGAAATAAAAATAAAAAAAGTAAAAGGATGCGATGATATACCTTTACCTATCCCCACAAGTGAATTTTCATCTGGTGTTGATTTAGTATCTGCAGAAACTTCAGATATTGTATTAAAGCCAGGTAAAATAATATTAATTTCTACTGGAATTAAAATTATGATCCCCAAAGGTTATGAAGGCCAAATAAGACCTCGAAGTGGATTAGCCCTTAAATATGGAATAACCATTTTAAATAGCCCTGGTACTGTTGATTCAGATTATAGAGGTATCGTAAAAGTAATATTAATTAATTTAGGTGAAGAAAAATTTATTATACATCGAGGAGATAGAATAGCTCAATTAGTATTCCAAAAAGTATTTTTTCCAAATTTTAAACTGGTAAAAATCTTAAATAAAACAAAAAGGGGAGAAGGTGGCTTTGGACATAGTGGTATAAAAAATTCAAAAATAATATAATTTTTTATTCATCTAAACGGAGGTATTTAATGACCATTGAACTAATCTTTGGTATGGTTGGAGGTTTGGGGTTATTTTTATATGGAATGCAATTGCTCAGTGAGGGTTTACAAAAAAGTACTGGTGATAAGTTACCTAAAATTTTAGAATTATTAACCAATAAACCCATAATAGGAGTTGCAACCGGTACTTTAATAACTTCCATCATTCAAAGTAGTAGTGCTACAAGTGTTATAACAATTGGACTAGTTAATGCTGGTTTATTAAGCTTAAAACAAGCTATAAGCGTAATAATAGGAGCAAATATAGGGACTACGATAACTGCTCAAATTGTATCTTTTCGTTTAGAAAAATATGCTCTTCCAGCAATTGGTATTGGCTTTATCTTTAATTTTTTATCTAAAAGAAGAAGTTATAAATATTTTGGCCAAATATTACTTGGTTTTGGAATATTGTTTTTAGGCATATCAATTATATCTGATACTGCAAAACCTCTAAGAAATTATACTCCATTTTTAAAACTGATAGAAAATATGTCAAATAACCCTCTATTGGGGATCATAACAGCTTTAATTTTTACAGCTATAATTCAAAGTAGTAGCGCTACTACCGCACTCATAATTGCTATGTCTATCCAAGGCATAATTGGAATAGAAGCGGCCATTCCATTAATACTAGGAGCCAATATCGGAACTTGTTTTACTGCAGTAATAGCAAGTATAGGAAGTTCAATAACGGGGAAAAGAGTGGCGTTGTCCCATCTATTTTTTAATATTGGTGGTGTTGTCTTATTTCTATTCTTTTTAAATAAATTTACCTATTTAGTATCATTAACCTCGTCAAGTATTCCAAGGCAAATTGCTAATGCCCATACACTTTTTAATGTCTTTAACGCTATAATTTTACTTCCCTTTATTAATTTATTTGTTAGATTTATTGTTAAAATTTTACCCGGAGAAGAGATTGTACTTAAAAAAGGTCCCATCTATCTAAACAAAGATATAGTAAATACTCCATCTATAGCTTTAGGTCAAGCAATTAAAGAATTAGTTAGAATGGGAGAAATGGTAGAAAGTATGTTAAGTGATGTAATGATATCTTTTATACAAAATGATATCAATATCTTAAAAAATTTATATTTAAAAGAAGGAGTAGTAAATACTTTAGAAAAAGAAATTACCAAATATTTAGTATTAATAGCTCAGGAATCTCTAAGTATCGAACAATCAGAAATTTTAAAGGACTTAATGAATATAACCAATAATATAGAAAGGGTAGGGGATATTTCTGAAGATTTAGCTGAATTAGCTGAAGAAAAAATAAATGAAAAATTACCTTTTAGTGAAAAAGCATTAGATGAACTTAAATTTATGTTTACAAAAGTAGAATCTTCTTTTAATATATCAATCTCTGCATTAAAAAACAGGAATATAGATTTAGCTCGAGAAGTAGCTTTAAAGGAAGATGAAATTGATAAAATAGAAAAAGGACTTCGCGATAGTCATATCAATAGGTTAAATCAGGGTATTTGTTATCCCGAATCTGGAGTTATTTATTTAGACGTAATCAGTAATTTAGAAAGAATTGGAGATCATGCTAATAATATTTGTTTAATGGTAATAGATGAACTATCTAAAAATTAGGTGAATATATGTCATTAATATGGTTAGGATTAATTCAAGGATTAACTGAATTTTTTCCGGTAAGTAGTTCTGGGCATTTAGTAATCTTAAAATATTTTTTAAAATTAAATTTAACTGGTGTTGCTTTTGAAGTATTTTTACATTTTGGAACGATGTTAGCAGTAATAGTTCTTTTTAGAAAAGAGATAAAGGAATTATTAATTTCTTTTTTTAACAGCATTTATAAAATATTAGAAGGAGAAAATTTGTCTAGTATTTTAAAAAGTAATTCTTATTCAAAATTTGCCTGGTTTTTAATAATTAGCACTATACCAGCAGCAATTATTGGATATACTCTTAATTCTTATTTTGAAATACTTTTTAATAAACCTATAATAGTTTCCTTTATGTTAATTATTACCGGAGCTATACTTTGGATTGGTAATAAAAATTATACTGGTGGTAGTAAAAATATTTCCAAAATTACTTATCAAGATGCTATTTTTATAGGATTAGCTCAAGCTGTTGCTATTATCCCAGGAATTTCGAGATCTGGTTTAACTGTTTTTGCTGGCTTATATCGTAATTTAAATCGAGAGTTTGCTGCAAAATATTCCTTTATATTATCTATACCCATAATTTTAGGCGCTACAATTTTTAAAGTAAGAGAATTATTATCTTGGAATATAAATTTTTATAATTTAATATTATCTGGATTAGTTGCATCGATATCCAGTTATGGAGCTATGAAAGTATTCATAAGGTTATTAAAAAATCGTAAGCTATACTTTTTTTCATATTATCTTTGGATTTTATCTATTTTCACAATTTGGATAACTTTATCGAAAGGATATTAATAAATTGAAAATGAAAAAGAAAAATACAAAAAATGAGACTATAAGTATATTTATTATTTCATTTTCCTTATTATATATTTTTGCTTTTATCTTTACCGATAAAATGGGAATTATAGGAAGAATAATGGTTCAAACCACAACTCGCAATATTGGTCTTGGTGCTTATATCTTCCCCTTCTTATTATTATTTGGGGGAATGGTAATTCTTTTGGATTTTAAACTACCTAATCCTTATCATAAATTTTTCGGTATTGGTTTTTTATTTATAATATTTCTGGTCTTTATTCATCTTAGGTTATTATCGCTTGATCACTCCTATCTATTAGCCAAAAACGGAGCAGGTGGTGGTTTATTGGGTTATTATTTTGCCAATTCATTATACCTTTACTTTGGAACAAGAGGCGCTTACCTTGTTCTAATATCTCTCAGCTTAATATCTACTTTATTTATAACTGAAGTTTCATATTTTTATATATTTAGTAATTTGATAAAAAGTATAAAAATAATATCCCATAATTTTTATAATCTTCTGAAAAATATTGGAGTAAAAATCTATAAAAGTTCAAAATATAAAGAAGTAACTGATGATCAAGAATATAAAATAAATAAAGTATCTAAAAAAATTTTTAAAGAAAAGAAAAAAGAAAATGAATTAAAATTAAAAGAGGAAATAATTGTTAATAAAGATTACCCGGAATCAAAAATAAGTAAATATCAAATTCCACCTTTATCTTTACTGTCTGATCCGCACTCTGAAGAAAAAATTGATACTAAATTAAATATTGAGAAGAATATAAAAATACTGGAAAGTACTTTTTCTAATTTTGGAATAGATGCAAAAGTCGTTGGTGTTATTCAAGGACCAACAGTTACTCGATACGAAATCCATCCTGCTCCGGGAGTCAAAATATCTAAAATAACTATTTTAAGCAATGATATTGCTTTAGCTTTTGCAGTAGCTTCGGTAAGGATAGAAGCGCCAATTCCTGGCAAAAATGCTGTAGGTATTGAAGTCCCTAATCAGAAAAGAATTAATGTTTATTTAAAAGAAATATTGCAGAGCAATGAATTTAAAAATAGTAAATTTAAATTGCTTATAGGTTTGGGAATAGATATTGGAGGCAAACCAATAATTGCAGATTTAATTGAACTCCCTCATTTATTAATTGCGGGAGCAACGGGTTCAGGAAAAAGTGTATGCATCAATAATATAATATTAAGTATTATCTATAATTTAAGTCCGGAAAAAGTAAAATTCATTATGATCGATCCAAAAAGAGTGGAATTAAATATTTACAATGGCATTCCGCATTTATTAATTCCTATTATTACTGATACAAATCAAGCTATTAAAGTATTAAACTGGGTAATTTCCGAAATGGAAAAAAGATTTAAAATTTTTGCAGAAGTTGGAGTCAGAAATTTAGAAGGTTATAATGAATATGCCAGAAACCTAAAAAATGATATTAATGCTCTACCTTATATTATAATAATAATCGATGAATTAGCTGATTTAATGTTATCTTCTCCAGTAAAAGCAGAAGAAGTATTGTGTAGGTTAGCTCAAATGACTCGAGCAACTGGGATACATTTAATAATAGCTACCCAACGTCCTTCTGTAGATATTATTACTGGTTCAATAAAAATAAATTTTCCTTCCAGAATTGCTTTTGCGGTTTCCACTCAAGTTGATTCAAGAACTATATTAGATGTTAATGGAGCTGAGAAATTATTAGGTAATGGTGATATGTTATTTTCACCAGTTGGTGTTTCCAAACCAATTAGAGCCCAAGGAGCTTTTGTGACCGAAAAAGAAATTAAAAATATAGTATCCTATCTAAAAGAGTATGGTCAATCTCCTGAATATGAACAAGAAGTATTAGAATTTAAAAATAATAAAAATCTATTTATAGCGACAGAAGAAGAGGAAGAAGAGGAAGAAGATGAATTGTTCAATGAAGCTATATCGATTATTAATAATAATAAACAAGCTTCAATATCTATTTTACAAAGAAAATTACGAATTGGTTATACCCGAGCAGCTCGATTAATAGATTTAATGGAGGAAAGAGGAATTGTTGGACCTTACGATGGTCGAAATCCACGAAAAATATTACTATCTGAAGATGAATATCTTAATAATTTTGAGAAACAATAAATATTTTTATTTATAAGCAGGAAAAGAATAATCTAGTGTCGTATTAATTATATTAAGAAGATACAAACAACTAACTATTTTAAACAATTAAAGAGAAAATACATTTCTAAGGAGGTGATAAATGGACTATTTTTTTGACCGCATAAACCCTATTAAATAGAAATATTTAACAGGGTAAAGGTAAAATTGGGATTTTAAGTATTTTCAAAAATGAAAGGAGATTTCAGAAATGAAAAAAAATTTATCAGTAGTAGTCATATTAGTAATAATATTAGGTTTATGTCTTTCATCAACACTTTTTGCTGCAGAACCACTTAAGGTTGGCTTGGTGTTTGATATTGGTGGAAAAGGGGATAAATCATTTAATGATTCAGCATCCCGCGGTTTATCATGGGCAGCAGCTGATTTTGGAATTAAACGTATCGAATTAGAGCCAGGAGTAGATGCGGATAGAGAAGTAAATCTTAGAAACTTAGCCATGATGGGTTATGATTTAATAATAGGTGTAGGATTTTTATTTACCGATGCTATTTCTACAGTAGCTAATGAATTTCCTAATACAAAATTTGCTATCGTTGATGGATTTATCCCAGATAAACCTAATGTTTCTTCATTAAATTTTCGTGAGCAGGATGGTTCTTTTTTAGTAGGTATGATTGCTGGTTTAAAAGCTAAAGAAGATGGTAAAGACACGGTTGGGTTTGTTGGTGGAATGGATATAGCGCTTATTAATAGATTTGAAGCTGGTTATATTGCTGGTGTCCATTATGTCTATCCAGAATGTAAAATACTTTCCGCTTATGCCGGTGATACCCCACAAGCCTTTGCTGATCCAGTAAAAGGAAAAGAATTAGCTTTGTCACAATATGATAATGGCGCATGGGTTGTCTATCATGCTTCAGGTCTAACTGGAGCTGGTGTATTTGAAGCAGCCAAAGAGAGAAAAAGATATGTAATTGGAGTCGACTCTAATCAGAATTATATGGGCTATATCGAGGAAACAAAAGAAAGTTTTGGCTTAACCAGTATGCTTAAACAAGTAGATGTTTCTGTATATTTAGCTATCAAATCAGTAGTTGAGGGAACATTTAAAGGAGGGGTGGAGGTATTTGGCTTAGATAGAAGTGTTAAAATAGGAGAAAATGTATACTATGGTGTTTACTATGCCCTGGACAAATACAATGAAAATCTTATAACTTCCGAAGTGAAAGCTAAAGTGGAAGAAGCAAAAGATAAGATCATAAGCGGTGAAATTGTTGTTCCCACCGAAGTAAGCAAATAATATATTCTAATATATATTTGGAGGCATTCATTATTAAGTGGATGCCTCTAAATATATAAAAATTTAGAGGTATATCGCTCAAGGAGGATTTATTAATTGCCTGAGATTACCCTAGAAATGAAAGATATAACCAAGAGATTTCCTCTGGTAGTTGCTAATGATAAAGTTAATTTTGCTGTATACCAAGGAGAAATACATGCTTTAGTAGGTGAAAATGGTGCTGGAAAAACAACTTTAATGAGTATTTTATATGGATTGTACCAAGCTGATTCTGGACAAATATTTATAAAGGGGAAAAAAGTTAATATAGCCAATCCAAAAGTTGCCATCAATTTAAAGATTGGTATGGTTCATCAGCATTTTATGTTAGTACCACCTTTGAGTGTTACAGAAAACATTATTTTAGGTATGGAACCTATAAAAAATAATATTTTTATAGATCTAGAAAGAGCAACTAATAAAGTCAAAGAAATATCTGAAAGTATAGGTTTTAAAATTGACCCCCATGCAAAAATCGAAAATATTTCTGTAGGTATTCAACAAAGAGTAGAGATAATTAAAATCCTTTATCGAGGAGCAGAAATTTTAATTATGGATGAACCTACAGCAGTGTTAACCCCACAAGAGGTTGAAGAACTATTTGAAATATTGAGATCTTTAATTAAGCAAGGAAAAACAATTATCTTTATCACTCATAAATTAAATGAAGTCAAAGCTGTTTCTGATCGTATTACAGTAATGAGACGTGGTAAAGTAGTAGGAGTTAAAAATACTAAAGATACGAACCAAGAGGAAATAGCCAGTATGATGGTTGGTCGGAAGGTTTTATTGGAAGTTGATAAGAAAGAACATAATTTTGGAAAAACAGTATTAAAAGTTGATAAATTAAATGCTTTAAATAATAAAAAATTACCTGCTTTAAAGGAAATTTCTTTTGAAGTTAGAGAAGGGGAAATTTTAGGATTTGCCGGAGTAGAAGGGAATGGACAGACTGAATTAGTGGAAGTTATTAGCGGACTTCGCCTTGCTGCTGGAGGGAAAATTAAACTTTATGATAAAGATATTACTAATTATTCTCCTCGGGATATTAGGGAACAAAAAATTGCCCACATTCCAGAAGATAGAAGACAGCGCGGATTTATTTCCAATTATTCCGTGGCAGAAAATTTAATTTTAGGAAGTAATTACCGTCCACCTTTTAATAAAGGTCTAACCTTAAATTTTTCTGCCATCAATAATCATGCAGCTAAGTTAATCAAAGATTTTGATATAAGACCTTCTGATAGAAATAATTTATTAAAATCTCTTTCTGGAGGAAATCAGCAGAAAGTAATTGTGGCTCGAGAATTATTCGGAGAACCAAGACTACTAATAGCAGCTCAGCCAACTCGAGGTTTAGATGTCGGTTCTACCGAATTTGTACATCAACAAATATTAAATGAAAGAGATAAAGGAAAGGCTATTTTATTAGTTTCGGCTGATTTAGAAGAGATTTTATCTCTATCTGATCTCATTGCTGTAATATATGAAGGTGAAATAGTAGCTATCTTAGATCCAAAAAAAACAAATGAAAAAGAATTAGGCTTATTAATGACTGGTTCAGTTCGTAATAATAAATTTCCTAAAAAAAAGTAAATCATTAGGGAGCAAGAAAATATTGAAAGCTGCTAAAAAAATAGACTATTATAGTTTTTTAGAAAAAATTACTCCTTTGATTGCAGTAATATTTGCTCTTTTAGTAGGTGCAATAGTTATTGTTATAATTGGAGAAGATCCAATTTATGTCTATAAAATTCTTTTTAGCAATGCTATTAGCAATAGAGATGGTTGGGGGAATGTATTATTCAGAGCGACTCCTTTAATATTTACTGGATTAGCAGTTGCCTTCGCTTTTCGCTGTGGACTATTTAATATAGGTGGAGAAGGACAAGTGTATATAGGCGCTTTTTTATCCACCTGGGTTGGATTTACTTTTACTAGTTTACCTGCTTTTATACTTATTCCATTATGTATACTCGCCGCAGCTGCTGGTGGTGCTTTATGGGCAGCTGTTCCTGGAATATTAAAGGCTAAAAAAGGGGTGCATGAAGTTATTGTTACTATTATGATGAATTGGATAGCTGCCTCATTAACTTTTTTTCTTGTTTTAAAGTATAAAGCACCAGAGACTGAAACGATGATAGCAGCAGGAGTAAAACAGATGATTCCTCACACTAAAGAGATTGCACAAGCTGCTCGTCTTCCAAGATTATATGATCTATTTAAATCAATCAACATAGATTTTCCTTCTTATAATCAGGTTAATGTTTCCTTTTTTATTGCTATAGGGGTAGCCATATTAGCTTACTATATTTTATGGAAAACAAATTTAGGCTACGAAATAAGGGCAGTTGGCTATAACCCTTTAGCGGCTGAATACGGAGGAATTAGTGTAGCTAAAAATATTGTATTAGCAATGGTTATAAGTGGAGCTTTTGCCGGACTAGTTGGAACCAATGAAGTAATGGGTTTTAAATATCGCTGGAGACAAGAACTTTTCACTGGATTAGGATTTAACGGAATTGCGGTTGCCCTTTTGGGCAAAAATCACCCTTTGGGAGTGGTCCTGGCCGCTATTTTATTTGGTATTTTAAATTACGGAGGAGCAATTGTAAATATTTTTACTGAAGGCAGAATACCTCGAGAACTTATTATGGTATTACAAGCAGTAATAGTAATATTTGTAGTAATTAGCGATGAAATAGTAAAAAGATTAATTGTAAAAAGGAGGAAACTAACCTAATGTTTGGCAGTATTTTTAATGCAGATTTTATTGCTTCCTCTATCAGAATAGCTATACCCTTAGCCTTAGCTGGTTTAGGGGGGGTATTTTCAGAAAGATCAGGAGTTATTAATATTGGATTAGAAGGTATAATGTTAACTGGAGCTTTTACGTCAATTGCAGTGACTAATTTTATTCAAAATCCCTGGTTAGGGATTTTAGCTGCTATTATAATTGGTATTTTTTTAGGATTAATACATGGTATTACCTGCATTACTTTTAAAGCCAACCAAATAGTAAGTGGTGTGGCAATTAATTTATTTGCCAGTGGTATAACTGTATTTTTTTCTTGGCTTTTATTTAACGAAACACAAATTATGGCTAAAATAAGCCTACCTATATGGGGATTATCTATTCCAAACCTAGGAGAAGGCTCAAGCTTTTTAAGAAGTATTATCATTATATTTGCTCATCATTCCCCCTTAGTATATTTAACCATCATAATTTTCATACTATCCCATTTAATTATATTTAGAACTCCTTTTGGATTAAGATTAAGATCGGTAGGGGAATATCCTCAAGCTGCTGATACTATGGGAGTTAATGTTATTAAAATAAGATACATTGCAGTAATGACCTCTGGGGCTCTTGCCGGATTGGCAGGTTCTTTTTTATCCTTAGAACAAGCTCACTTCTTCGTAAAAGAAATAAGTGGAGGTAGAGGTTTTATTGCTTTAGCAGCTATGATTTTTGGTAAATGGACTCCTTTTGGCACGGCAGGAGCTGCACTTTTATTTGGTTTTGGCGAAGCTTTAGCTATAAGATTACAGAGTGTCACTGCTGTTCCGGTTCAATTTATAAATATGGTTCCCTATCTATTGGCAATTTTTGTATTAGTAAGTGCTATTGGACGAGCTATTCCTCCAGCAGCAGATGGAATTCCTTATGAAAAAGAAGTAGGATAATAAGTAAAAAACTTTTATGACCACTCGACTAAGAATTGTTTTGGGTATATAATATAAAAAATAATATAATTTCCAAAAAAGGAGAAAAATTTAAATAAATGAAAGAGGTTGGAAATTTTTTAAAAGAGAGAAGGGAAGCAAGAGGCGTCTCTTTAATTGAGGTAGAGAAAGATTTAAAGATACGTAAAAAGTACTTGCAAGCTATCGAAGAAGGCAATATAGATATAATTCCCGGTAAAACTTATCTTATAGGATATTTAAGGAATTATAGTAAATATCTTGGTGTAGATGAAGAAAATATTAACCAGATAATTCAAACTTATAAGAATTTAGAAAAAAGTAAAAGTAACTTGGAAGAAACTGGGGAAAATATTATTTTACCTAAAAAGCATAAAAGAGATAAATCTATATTTGAGAAAAAAAAGTTTTTCTTTCCTATTAAATATGTTTATTTAATCAGCTTTATACTTATAATCTGTATAGGATTATTATTTTTAAGTCATTCTCTTAAAGAAGCACAGAACTTTCCGATTCCTTCACCTGAAATTGCAAAAGAAACCGATATAAATATCGAGAAAAATATCAATTCAGAAACAGAAGCTATTATTGCAGAATATCCGAAAGAAAAGGATATTTCAAATGATACATTACCTTTTTTAAAATTAATAGCCAATGATAAATCTTGGATAAAAATTCTTTCTGGAGGCAAAATAATATTTGAAGGAATATTATTTACAGGAGAAGTTTTTTCCTGGAAAACTGACCAAGCTTTAGAAATTATAACTGAATATCCGACTAAAATCGAAGCATATTATAATGATAAGATAATTGAAATTAATAAAGGGGTTATTAATAATTACATTTTAAAATATAATTTTAATCCTACCCAAAATGTTTAATATCTTTTAAGCATCAATAATATAAAAACAGTAAGGAATATATTGTAATTGTGGGGAAGATAATTTTTCCAAAACCAGCTAAACTTATTATAAGTACAATTACTTCAGATATAGGTTTATTTAATTTATATAAAGAGATATTGATAAAAAGGTTTGGCAAAGTTGATATCGAAAGCAAGGTTCAACCTTTCATTTTTACTAATTATTATGAAAAAGAATTTGGCAAAAACTTAATACAAAAGTTATTTTCTTTTTTCACCCCAATTAAGCAGAATAGGCTCCCAGAAATTAAAAGAATAACTAATAACTTAGAAAATAATTGTATGAATGAAAATACTAAGCAAAATATGACCTTTCCTAAAAGAAAAATAAACCTTGATCCAGGATATGTTACTCTAAATAAATTTATTTTAGCAAGCACTAAAAATGGACCAACCAGAATTTACCTTAGCCATGGAATATATGCTGAAATAACTCTTAGATTTATAAATAAATCATTTGTACCTTGTGAATATACCTATCCTAATTATAAAACCGATGAATATATAAATTTTTTAAACCAAGTTCGACAAAAATATAAATTACAATTAAGAGAGTATTTAAATAAACCTAATATTCTTAATTAGCAGAAGAGGGAGTTAATTAAACAAACTTGGAAAAAATAAGAATCTTTATTGCGATTAATTTAGATCCAGAGATAAAAAAATATTTAACTTCTCTTCAGAATAACCTAAATGTACCTGAATCCAAAATAAAATGGGTCGAAAAAAATAATTTGCACCTTACTATAAAATTTTTAGGATTCATATCACTAAAACAAATAGAACTAATAAAAGCAGGACTAAAAGAAATAACCAATCAATATAATCCCTTTTTAATACAATTATCTTCAGATATTGGAGTATTTCCAAATTACAAAATGCCCCGAATAATTTGGGTAGGAATTAGAGAAGGTATGAACGAATTAAAAGAGTTATATAATTATATAGAAGTAAACTTATTTAAAAAAGGTTTTCCACGAGAAAATAAAGATTTTTCCAATCATATAACCATTGGAAGAGTAAAGTCTATTCAAGATAAAAACAATTTTATCCCTCTTTTAAAAAGCATTAATATAAAAACCTTATCCCAAAAAGTTAATAGTATCGAAATCATGGAAAGCAAATTAACTCCAAATGGACCCATATATAATATAACGGCTAAATTTCCTTTATTAAAACAATAGAAAATTATAAATTTTACTGAAATATTTATTGAAATAAAAAATTATAAAGGAGTAATCAAAAAATGACTGACAAGATAGAACAAAATAACCCAGAAAGAGAAAAAGCATTAAGTACAGCTATGCAAAATATTGAACAAAGATTCGGGAAAGGTTCCATAATGAAATTAGGAGATCGCCCCAAGGTTTCTGGAAGTGACATTATTTCAACTGGTTCATTGAGCTTAGATATCGCTCTTGGAATAGGCGGAGTCCCGCGAGGTAGAGTAATAGAAATATTTGGCCCTGAAGCCTCTGGAAAGACTACACTTGCTTTACATATTATAGCTGAAGCTCAAAAGAATAATGGTATTGCTGCTTTTATTGATGCGGAACATGCTTTAGATCCAAATTACGCTAAAAATATTGGCGTTAATATAGATGAATTAGTTATCTCCCAACCGGACACGGGCGAACAAGCCTTAGAAATAGTGGAATCTTTAGTTAGAAGTAATGCGGTTGATGTCGTTGTAATAGATTCAGTTGCTGCCTTAGTACCTAAAGCAGAGATAGAAGGCGATATGGGAGATTCTTTTATGGGATTGCAAGCAAGATTAATGTCTCAAGCCCTTAGAAAACTTACTGCTATTATTAGTAAATCAAGAACCACTACTGTATTTGTAAATCAAATTAGAGAAAAGATTGGCATCTTTTTTGGTAATCCCGAAACTACTCCTGGTGGTAGAGCGCTTAAATTTTATTCTAGCGTTAGAATGGATATCAGAAGAAAGGCATCAATAAAAAAAGATGAAAATAACATTGGAATATCCGTCAAGGTAAAAGTGGTAAAAAATAAATTAGCCCCCCCCTTCAAAGAAACGATTTTCGATATAATCTTTGGTAAAGGGATATCCAAAGAAGGAGATATTATAGATCTAGGTAGTAAATACGATATATTACAAAAATCAGGGGTTTGGATTTCTTATAACAATATAAAATTCGGCCAAGGACGTGAAAATTGTAAAATATATCTAGAAGAACACCCGGAAATTGCTAAAGAAATAGAAGATAAAATATTAACCACAGTTGGACTTAATAAAAAAATTACTAAAGAGGATTCTGAAAAATAAATAAAATTACTTCCATAAAATATGATCAAAAAGACATTAGTCAAGTAGTTATTTATATAGATAATAAAACCAGATACAAAATAAATGAAAAGATAATTAAATTATTAGATGTTTACGTGGGTAAAGAATTATCTGAACAAGAAATAGGAAAAATCATTTCCGAAGATAAAACTACAAGGGGTAAAGAATACCTTTTAAGGCTTTTATCCCGGAGAATCTACAGTAGATATGAAATATCCGGAAAATTAAAAAATAAGGGATATCCTGAAAAAATTATTGCTAATCTTATTTTTTGGTTAGAAAATAATAATTATATTAATGATGAGTTCTTTGCCGAGATGTGGACTCAATTTCGATTAAAAAATAAACCTATAGGAAAATATAGATTAAATCAGGAATTAAGAATAAAAGGGATTAAAAAGGAAATCATCCAAAAGGTTATAGATAAAACATATAACGAAATAGATGAAATAACATTAGCCCGAAATCTTATAGAAAAAAAGATTGAATCATCTAAAATTAAAAATATTAAGATAGACCCGAAAAAAATATATAATTTTTTATTAAGAAGGGGATTTTCAGGAGAAGTTTCGAAAAACATTTACAACGAGCTAAACAATAAAAATACAGTAACAAGTGATAAGTAACCTGTAATAACTACCTATTTTTCTAATTTCAGAAATTTAATCTTATTACACATTTGCCTAAAGCATTTTTTTAATGTAGGGGTCGGATTTATCCGACCCGAAACGGGTTCGATGAATCGAACCCCTACTAAATACTTATATTTGGTTATTTGACTTTTCATACTGGACAGGTTAAAATATTTTAAGTAATTTTACTATAATTTTTTGTAATCTCTTATTCAGATATTACGGTTTCTAAATTTAAAAATACATATTTAGCTCTATTGAAATTAAAATGTAAATTAATATACATAACTTATGTACCTTGTAAATTGAATATTAGGAGGTGAATAATATTAGAGTTTACTATATTTTTATTCTAAACATTTTTATTGGTATAATAATAGGCTATTTCATTACTAAATATATCGCTAAAAATAAAATAGCATCAGCTGAAATAAGCTCTAAGAATATTATAGAAAATGCTAAAAAAGAAGCCTATTCTCTTAAAAAAGAGGCATTACTACAAGCAAAAGAAGAAGCTTATAAAATTAAGAGAGATACTGATATTGAAATTAAAGAAAAAAGAAATGAAGTGCAAGGACTTGAAAATAATTTAATTAAAAAAAGCAATAACTTAGTTCAAAAAATAGAAACACTCGAAAAAAAAGAAAGATCTCTAAATTATAAAGAACAAGAATTAGAAAATAATCTACAAAAAATTAAAAATTTATACCAAGAACAGAAAAACGAATTAGTAAAGATTTCAAAAATGAGTATTGATGAAGCGAAAAATGAGCTTTTAAAAAATTTAGAAAAAGAACTTACTCATGAAACCGGTAAGATGATAAAAGAGATTGAAGATCAAGCAAAAATAGAAGCTGATAAAAAATCAAGAAATATAATATCATTAGCAATTCAAAGGTATTCTGCTGATCATACTATAGAGACAACCACATCTTTTGTACCTTTGCCTAATGAAGACATGAAAGGAAGAATCATTGGAAGAGAAGGTAGAAACATTAGAACTTTTGAGATGCTAACTGGAGTTGATTTAATTGTGGATGATACCCCAGATGCAGTGATTATTTCTGGATTTGATCCTATACGAAGGGAAATTGCTCGTATAGCTTTAGAAAAATTGATTGTTGATGGTCGTATACAACCAGCAAGAATTGAAGAGATAATAGAAAAATCTAAAATAATTGTTAACAATAAAATCCAGGAAGAAGGCGAACAAGTAGTCTTTGATACAAATATTAAAAATATTACTCCAAAACTAACTAATCTGTTAGGAAAGTTAAAATATCGAACCAGTTATGGACAAAATGTTTTACAACATTCAAAAGAAGTTGCGTATCTTTCTGAAATTATGGCCGCAGAGTTAGGCGTAAACTCGCAATTAGCCAAAAGAGCTGGCTTACTTCATGATATTGGAAAAGCGCTTGATCATGAAATAGAAGGTCCTCATGCTATAATTGGTTCTGAAATAGCTAAAAAAAATGGAGAAAGCCTTGAAGTAATCAATGCTATTGCCGCTCACCATGGAGATGTTGAACCTAAAACTATTGAGGCTGTATTAGTCCAATCTGCTGATGCAATATCTGCTTCTCGACCTGGAGCCCGACGTGAAATGTTGGAAACTTATATAAAAAGGCTTGAAAAATTAGAAGAAATTGCTAATTCTTTTGAAGGAGTCGAAAAAGCATTTGCTATACAGGCAGGTAGAGAAATAAGGATAATTGTTAATCCGGAAGAAATAGATGATTATGTAGCAAAAAAAATGTCACGAGATATTTCCAAAAAAGTAGAAAAAAATATTGATTATCCTGGTCAAATTAAAGTAATAGTTATTAGAGAAACTCGTTCAGTAGAATATGCAAAATAAATAAAGTACACTTTATATTTAAGGAGGTAATTTTTTAAAAGTTACCTCCTTAAATATTCATTATATTTCATAACTTAAAGAGATATTTTTTTAAAAGATTTAAATTTTAAGCGTATATATGCTAAATAATAATATTTTTATTAGAAAATTTAATAATTGTGATAGAGAAGATATTCGGAGAATAAGTTGTGATACGGCTTTTCTAGAAGAACCGAGAAAAGTTTTTTTTGATGATGATGAAATATTGGCTGATGCTTTAACTCTATATTTTACAGATTATGAGCCAGATTCCTGTTTTGTTGCTGTTAAAAATGATAAAATTATTGGGTACATTATCGGAACAACAGATGTTAAATTAATGCAAAAAATATTCTTTATACGAATTATTCCGCTTTTAATTATTAAAGCATTAAATAAAAGGATTATTTTTAAAAGAAATACCCTGAATTTTTTAATACATATATTATTAAGCTTATTAAAAGGGGAATTTATTCGACCAGACTTTTCAAAAAAATATCCAGCCACATTGCATATTAATATTGATAAAGCCTTTAGAAGGCAAAATATCGGAAAACAATTAATCGAATATTATTTAAAATTTTTAAAAGAAAAAAATGTATCAGGAGTTCATTTTGGTGTAATTTCGGAATCCGCAAAAGAATTCTTTATAAAACTTGGTTTTAATATATTATTTAGAAGTAAACTGTCATATTTACGATATTATTTGGGTAAATTTATTCCTTACTACATTCTGGGAAATTTGTTAAAATAATAATTTTAGTTAATTTGGAAAGAAAGCAATGAAAATAATACGTAATATTATTTTAGGCATTATCATAATTGGAATTATTTATAGGTTTATTTATATGAATCAAGCAAAACAAATAGCTCAAGAATTACCATGGCAAAATGTAACTCTTACTCCCCAGGATCGCATTCTTATTTTAGCTCCACATCCGGATGATGAAGTTTTAGGATGCGGGGGAATTATTCAAAAGGCTGTGAAGCTAAATCTGCCTGTACGTATTGTTTTTTTAACTTATGGGGATAATAACCAGTGGTCATTTATGATTTATCGCAAACGTCCTGTGGTGATGCCAAAAGCAGTGCAGACCATGGGTTTAATACGTCACGATGAAGCAATAGCTGCTGCTAAGGTGTTAGGGATTTCATCAGAACAGTTAACTTTCTTAGGTTATCCTGATTTTCGTACATTAAATATCTGGTATTCTCATTGGGGAGATAATCCACCGGTTGACAGTATGCTTACCGAAGTAAAAGCTGTACCCTATGATAATGCATTTCGTCCTGGGGCACTATATAAGGGTGAGGAAATCTTACAAGACTTAAAAACTATACTACGTGAATTTAAACCTACCAAGATATTTCTTTCTCATCCCAGCGACCATCACCCTGATCATAGGGCACTTTATCTTTTTACTAATATTGCGCTTTGGGATCTTGATGAGGAAATACAGGCAACCCTTTTCCCATATTTGATACATTATAAAAAATGGCCTAAACCAAAAGGATATTTTCCTGATAAACTATTAGAGCCTCCTCAACTTTTCAAACAAACGATTATTTGGCAGAATAATAACTTGAATAATGAAGAAGTTAAACTAAAGTACAACGCTATTAAAAAACATAAATCCCAATACAATTCTAACGCTAAATATCTTCTTTCCTTTATACGAACTAATGAATTATTCGGTGACTTTCCGGTTATTACCTTAAAACCAAATAGTGCTGGTGCATTTCTAACCTCTGATCGTAAGATAGATCTTACTGAATTTCCAGAACAGTTAAACGCTCAAGAGCGTACCTCTTTTGTGGGTTTGTAAGAACGTTTTGTGCGTCTCGAAGATAATGATCTTATATTTTCTATTAAATTATCGCGTCCTATTGCAGAGGCAGTAGGAGTTTCAGTATATATCTTTGGATATCGCCAAGACCGGCCATTCCAAGAGATGCCTAAATTACATATCAAGTTTGGAGCAATTGAACATCAGGTTTTAGACCAGAACAACCTACTTCCTATAGGAGTAATAAAAGTAGAACGTAATTTAAAGGAAATAAAAATTTGGGTACCACTTGATTTGTTAGGAAATCCTCAGCGTATTTTAACTAGTGCAGATACATATTTAGGTACAGTACCATTAGATTGGGTTTCATGGCGGGTTTTAGAGATATCCAATTGAAATAGGAGAAATTAGTTCGAGTAACAGATTAAGATATAAAGAAGGAGGTGAAAAAAATGGAAGCTAAAAAACACTTTAATGTAAGCGAAGCAGAGAAAATTGGCAAAAAATTAGGTATAACCTGGGATAAGTTTGATCTAGAACAATTTAGAATGGGAATGGATGTAGAGTTAGAACATGGTTTACGTGATCCAGCAACAAATGTTACGAATGATGACCCCTTAACTACCGGAAAAATTGCCTTAGCGCATCTTACTGAATTTCCTGATTATTATACCAGGCTCGCCAAGATGGAAAAAGAAGCAGAGGATTTTTGGAATAAAGATTAAATATATTGTTTAAAAAATCAAAAAACTAACCGAGCAATGCAAGAGGTTAGAGGGATTGAGAGGGAGCATCCAAAAAGATATTTTTTCTTTTGATTTTTTGCTCCCTTTGATCTTATATTTTTTGAGGAGATTCAAAAATCAAAATGGCTGAGAAACTAAAGAGTTACAAAACTAATTCACTTAAAGTTTACGTCAAGACTTTCGGCTGTCAGATGAATGTGAATGACTCAGAATATATAGTTGGTCAATTAGAACAATTAGGTTATTCAAGAACAAGAGATATTTTCAAATCTGATTTAATTTTATTAAATACCTGCTGTGTGAGAGAAAATGTTGAACAAAAAATATACAGTCTTATTAGTAAGATAAAAAAAATAAAAGAAAATACTCCAAGTATAATATTAGGCATTTGCGGGTGTATGGCTCAAAAAGAAAAGGAAAATATATTTAAAAAAGCACCTTATGTCGATTTGATATTTAATCCTTCTCAAATAAATAATTTAGAAGAAATTATTAATATTACCAAATATGGAAATAAAAAATATATTTTTTGTGAAAATTCAACTAAATTTATATTGAAGCATATCCCAGTTATAAGAGAAAGCAAAATATCTGCTTGGATCCAAATAATGAGAGGTTGCAATAATTATTGTTCTTATTGTGTCGTTCCCTATACCCGAGGACCGGAACAGAGCAGGGGAGTTTCTGAAATATTAGCTGAAGCAGAGAATTTAGCTCAAGAAAATTATAAAGAAATATTTTTATTAGGACAAAATGTAAATTCATATGGAAAAAATCTACCTGAATCTGTAACATTTTCCAAATTATTAACACTACTAAATAATATCAATGGCATAGAAAGAATAAGATTTATGACCTCTCATCCCAAAGATTTTAATTTTGATTTAATAAAAGTGGTAAAGAATGGTGATAAAGTTTGCGAACACATACATTTACCTATTCAGTCAGGTTCGAATAAAATTCTCAAAATTATGAATAGGGAATATAATGTTAATCAATATAAAAGTATTATTAAAGAAATTAGGAGTAATATAAATAATATAAGCATTACTACTGATGTAATGGTAGGATTTCCAGGAGAAACAGAAGAAGATTTTCAACAGACTTTAAATACTTTTGAGGAAATAAAATTTGATGATGCCTATACTTTTATATATTCCAACAGAGAAAATACCATTGCTTCTCTAATGCCTAATCAGGTTCCTTTACAAGTTAAAAAAGAAAGATTACGGAGACTTATTAATTTACAAAAGGAAATCTCCACCAAAATTAATAAAAAATTAGAAGGGGAGGTATTGGAAGTTTTAGTGGATAAAAAATCTCTAAAAAATATCCCCAATCAACTTTCAGGTAGAACAAAAACTAATAAAACCGTTGTCTTTATTGGTGAGCAAGAATTGGTTGGCAAATTAGTTGAGGTGAAAATTATTAAATCAGATACTTGGACCTTATATGGAGAATTAGTTAAATGACTGGCAATAAGGGAAATAATAATTTATTAATATTATTAGGTCCAACCGGGGTAGGTAAAACAGATATTTCCATTAAATTAGCTAAAAAATTACCTAATCTAGAAATAATTTCTGCAGATTCCATGCAAATATATAAATATATGGATATTGGGACTGCTAAACCTAATAATAACATATTAAAAATAATAAAACATCATATGATAGATATTGCTGATCCAGCAGAGAATTTTGACGTAATCCAATATAGCAAATTAGCTACCAAGATAATATTAGATATCTTTAAAAGAGGCAAAATACCAATATTAATTGGTGGTTCGGGGCTCTATATTTCCTCAATAATCGAACCAATCTTCTCAGGACCTAATAAAGATAGTGTTTATAGAGAAATATTAGAAGAAGAATCAGAAATTTACGGTAAAGAGTATTTATATAATAAACTAGTTAAAATAGATCCGATTTCTGCTTTAAAAATTAATTCAAATGATTTAAAAAGAATAATTAGAGCTCTGGAAGTATATCAATCTACTGGTAAAACCATCTCTTATTTACAGAAAAAAGCTTACCATAAAAATGCAAAATTTAAATATCAAATTATAGGACTAAAAAGGAATAGAGAGAAATTGTATCAAAAAATAAATTCACGTGTTGATAAAATGATTAAAGATGGACTTATAGAAGAAGTAAAAATGTTAAGAGAAAGAGGATATAATGAAAATCTAAATTCCATGCAGGGATTAGGTTATAAACAAATAAATAAATATCTTGATGGTGAATATGACCAAAAAACAGCCATTAACTTAATCAAAAGAGATACTCGTAGATATGCAAAAAGACAAATGACCTGGTTTAATCATAAAATAAAAAATATTGAATGGATAAATTTAGATGAATATGATGATAATGAAACAGTTTCGAAGATAAAAAATAAAAGGGTGTTCGAGGAACTTTAACCTATTTTTTATAATTTTACTACGTCCTATAATATATCTTATGTAAAGTAAATCAAATAATAAAAAAAAGAAAGAAACTCTCAAGACCTCATAATTAAATGTGATTTCTTTTACATCATTTATTATATCTTTTGCTACGATTCTATTATTCAAATACATATACAACAAAACCCCCTATTATATTTTTAAAAGACTCTTAATATAATACTTATATGGAGATTACACAAACTCCTTCTTTTTTAAAAATATTTTTATGGAGAAACACTGTATAAAAAGTCACTTGTGATTAATTATATGTGAAGGGGATAAAAGACCCCCCCTTAAATGACGAAATTGAAGGTTTAATTATTTCATAATTTAAAAATAAAATATTTACAGTATTTTTTTCATTAACTAGGAATTAAAAAATGTATCACCAATCCATTTAATAAAAAGTACCGGTTTTTTGCCATTAGATACTTCTTCAATTTCTGTAATATCTGTTTATATTTATAGACGCAAATCTCTCAAGAGCTTTTTCGAAAGGCATATTAAGTTTTAGATTTGTTTTTTTCTCCATAAAAATTACTGCTTTGGCCTTTCTAAACCAAAAATTCTAATATTATTAAGGTTTGTTTTAATATCTATTTTTATTATTTTTTGTATACTATTTTCTTTTAATATTTTCCCATAGATAATTTTAAGTTTTTCATTAGATATTTTCCCTTTAATATCAAAATATTTCTTGTATTTTTCAAATTCTCCAAGTGTCCAATTATTTTGAAAGAAAAATACATCAAGAATACAATCCACATCAAATCCGAACTCACCGGCTTTAAAATTT
>Ga0100395_1000681_pt1 | contig 25925 bp, 28 predicted proteins | sample CryGeymeta201519_FD_81542 | JGI IMG/M metagenome (GOLD analysis project Ga0100395, IMG submission 81542) | Groundwater microbial communities from Crystal Geyser aquifers in Utah, USA - Crystal Geyser metaG 2015-19 | ecosystem: Environmental > Aquatic > Deep subsurface > Groundwater | place: USA... | reverse complement strand
TTCGGCGCCAGTGAAATACCACTCTTCTACTTTCTGGCTTCTAACCACCCGACCGGAATCGATCGGGAGAGACAGTATCTGACGGGTAGTTTAACTGGGGCGGTTGCCTCCTAAATTGTAACGGAGGCGTTCAAAGGTACGCTTACTCCGGATGGAAATCGGAGTGAAAGTATAAAAGCATAAGCGTGCTTGACTGTGAGACTTACAAGTCGAACAGGTGGGAAACCAGGATTTAGTGATCCGGTCCGCATTTATGATAATCGGACCGCTCATCGGATAAAAGTTACCCCGGGGATAACAGGCTGATCGCATCCAATAGACCACATAGACGATGCGGATTGGCACCTCGATGTCGGCTCGTCCTATCCTGGGGCTGAAGAAGGTCCCAAGGGTTTGGCTGTTCGCCAATTAAAAGGGTACGCGAGCTGGGTTCAGAACGTCGTGAGACAGTGGAATATTGCGCTGTCTATAAATTTGGCTATATGCTGGGAACTCTGTAGTCCTAATAGGACTTGTAGTATCTGGTGGTACTTTGTATTATAGAAATATGTTACAAAGTGAAAATTCATCCAGTGCAGACAATCAGCAGGAAAGGTCAAAAGAGTTTTTGCGCGGGTACGTTTGTGGTTTGGTTGATGGTGAAGGCAGCTTTCACATCGCTTTTGCGATACGAAAAGACTTGCCTTTAGGAATGTCTGTGATTCCGGAGTTTCATGTTTCACAGAATTTCCAGAGCCGAAATGTTCTAGAACTTGTTGAAAAAGTTTTAGGCTGCGGCTACATTAAACCAAATCACCGGAATTCAAAGGATGAGACTTTTGTCTATGTCGTCCGAGATCGGGCTGACCTTATAACAAAAGTTATTCCATTCTTTGAATTCAACCATTTGCTTACATCTAAAAAGCTTGATTTCAAAATATTCTATTCTGTTGTTCGAATAATCTGCTCTGGCAGACACCGAACATCAGTTGGAATGGCTGAAATCATCAAACTAGCTTACAAGATGAATGCTGGTGGAAAAAGACGTATTCGTAAAAAAGAAGAATTATTAGCTCTTTTGAAATCCTCAACGACTACATGCCAAACTCCGAACAAAGTGTCGGAGAAGATATAGTCTAAACTGCATAGCGATATGCAGAATCCAATTCGCATTGGATCGCCACAGATAAATTTCAGTAATTGATGTGGTTATCAAGTAATAGATTGTCGGTCCTAATCTGCTGTAGGCGTAAAGATTTGAGTGGTGCTGTCCCTAGTACGAGAGGACCGGGATGGACGAACCTCTGGTGTGCCAGTTGGATGACCCTCATCCATCGCTGGGTAGCTATGTTCGGTTTGGATAAACGCTGAAAGCATATAAGCGTGAAGCCGTCCACAAGATTAGATCTTTGATCCCCCAAAGACTATGGGGTTGATAGGCTCTAGGTGTAAGTCCCGTTAGGGATTCAGCTGTGGAGTACTAATTGATCAATTTCCGCCTCGGCTTGACCGAGTCGAGACGGGTGATTTTAACTTTTAAAATTTGACTAGCAATTACTGGTTTATTATGTATTTTTCGTGGTTTCTATGTTGGTGCTTATAGCGATGGGGGTACACCCGATTCCATTCCGAACTCGGAAGTTAAGCCCATCAGCCCCGATGGTACTTGGTCCGCAAGGTCCTGGGAGAGTAGGACAGCGCCAACATAGAGACTACGAGACAAAAAAAGACAGCCCTAAGAGCTGTCTTTTTTTTGTTACTTGCAAAAATTTAGATAACTCTGCTAAAATATAACTTAAGATGAATATCCGAACAAAAATCATTTTACCAATTATCGTCATATTCCTTGGGATAGTGTCGATATTTATTGGTCGTCAGGGACAGGTCAATGCCGATATTTATTCTCAAAGTGGTAGCGTGACTCTCTATGTTCTGTTGACAGCTGCAGGATTTTTACTTATTGCTGTGGCGGCAATCATTGCGCTATTTATGATTGCTAGCAGCGAAACTAAAAAATAACACCAGCTGGCCTGTCAATCTCTCAATCCAGAGGTGTTTTTTTATTAGAGCATTATTGCTTTGCGCAAAGTTGGGATAATTTCGCCATAAGCTTTGGCGGCGGCGCGAAAAGCTGAGCGACCTTTATCATTCAAGGAATAGATTTTTCTGATTTTTTTACCAGCAGAAACTTTGTTAACTTCAACATAGCCGCCGGAAGAAAGTTGCTCCAGCGCTGGATAAATTGTTGATTCTGTCGGCCGACACAAACCATCCGAAAGTTCTTCAACCCGCTTGACCAACCGGTAACCATAACTTTCCTTGTCCTTGTAAAGAACTTTCAATAGAAAAAACCGAATCAGTCCCTGATTTATCATTTTCCGCCAGTATTTTTCATCGTCCATTTTCATAGTCTAGTTATATCATTTTATCCGACTATTAGAAATTAATCAAGAGAAAAATTTGCTATAATGTCCATATGAAACTTTTTATTGATTTTGACGGTGTGCTTTTTGATTCGCAAAAATTTCGAAGTGATCTGATCTCCCAGATTGAAAAATCGGGATTTTCGAAGCAAGAAGTTGGTGATAGCTATAATGCCGAGTGTTTGGATGGCAATTATTTGCCGGCTGATCATCTCGCCCGGTTGGAAAAAATCCGCCAATTTAATGTCCGCCTATCCCAGGCGCGAATTGAGAGTTTGCTGACCAGTGCCAAAAAATATCTATTTCCTGATATTGAAAGTTCACTGAAAGTAATTTCAAAATTACCTAATTATCAAGTTGAAATGATCTCGCTCGGTCATCCAAAATTTCAGCCGCGAAAAATCAAAAAAACCAGTGTTAGCAAATATTTTCAAAAACTTCATTTCACCCCAATTCCTAAGGCCGAATATCTAAAAAAAATCGTCAAACAGAAGGAAAAGTTTATGATTGTTGATGATCGTGGTGATGCTTTAGAAGAAATTGTCAAAGAGTTTCCGAGGGCAATTGCCATCGAGATGCGGCGAGAAAAAAATATCCATGATCCAGCTGAGCGGCTAAGCCATTTCTCCGGCCCAAAAATTACGAGTCTGAAGCAACTAATTGAAATTTTGTGAGGAGGAAAATGTCTGAATTTTTGAATGACGATATGAAAAAATACGCCAACTGGAAAGCACCAGATTCCAGCGGCGGGTCGCCGGAACAGGTCGAAAGCAGAATTGACTATGGTCAAATTAAGGAGTTATTGACTGACGGATCTGCTGATGAGTACTGCGGATATGTCGGCGCTATCCCAATCGAAGGAGCATTAGAGCCACTGGGGGACGAAAGGACTGTGGATCAATTATCGCCCCAAGAGCGATCTCAAACGACAGCATTGTTTTCTGACTATGCCGCTCAGAGAGGTTTTAGATTAGAGGCAAATGATAGATCATGTATAGCATGGGCTGCTTAAAAAAGGAGTCATATGCCAGAATTACCTGAGGTTGAGACAATTCGAAAAGGTTTGCAAAAAGCGATTATTGGGAAAACAATTGCTGGTGTTGAAATTCGAGTGCCGAAGCTTTTTCATGGTGACAAAAAAGACATCATTGGGAAAAAAGTCAAAAATATTGATCGGCGAGCGAAGCAAATTATCATTGATATTGAGGGTGATAACGATTTGCTAATTCATTTGAAAATGACTGGCCAGTTAATTTTTGATGACGGAAAGTCGCGCGTTGCTGGTGGGCATCCGTCCGCTGACTGGGTGGCTAAACTTCCGAACGGAACAACTCATGTTATTTTTGATTTTACCGACGGCTCAAAATTGTTTTTCAACGATATGAGAAAATTCGGCTGGATAAAATTGCTTGATAGTGAAGAGTTACGGCACAAGTTATCTGAAGAACTTGGGATCGAGCCCTTCAATAAAGAATTTACCTCTGCAGAACTGGCAAAAATTATTAAAAGCAAGCCAAATCGGAATATTAAAAAAGTTCTAACTGATCAAACTTTAATTTCCGGCATTGGTAATATTTATGCCGACGAGACTTTGTTTTGGGCGCATATTTTACCAACCCGTTTGGCAAAAGACATTTCAGATGATGAAATTGCTAAGTTGCGGTCATCAATAATTAAGGCACTTGAAATCGGCTTGAAATACGGTGGTTCGTCAGAAAATACCTATTATAAAATCGATGGCACCAAAGGCCAAGCACAGGAACATTTTCAAGTTTATTCTCGCGAAGGCAAGCACTGTTCCTGTGGCGGAAAAGTAAAAAAAATTAGGCTGAATGGCAGAGGAACACACTTTTGCCTCGACTGCCAAAAATAAATCAAAAACCATGAAAGATATTGTTGTAGTAATATTGGCAGCTGGAAAAGGGAAAAGAATCGGTGCGGAGGAAGCCGGTTTGCCAAAAGTAATGTTTAAAGTTGCCGGTAAGCCGATGGTTTGGTACTCCGTTGAGAAATTCAGAAATCTTGGTATCAAAGATGTTATTTTAGTTATCGGCTACCAAAAGGAAAAGGTCATGGGTTATTTTGCTGATGATGTGAAATATGCAGTCCAGGAAGAGCTTTTGGGTACTGGTCATGCGGCAATGATGGCACGAGATTTAGCTGAAGGTAAATATAGGGGACTTTTGGTTTGCTACGGCGACAACCCAATGTTTGCCCCAAAATCAATTAAAAAAGTTATTAATGCATTCAAAAAAGAATCTCCAACAATTGCAATGCTGACAGTAAAATTTAAAGATCCGGAGTATTGGGCATTTGGCAGAATTGTTCGAAATAAAAGAGAGGAGATTGTCAAAATTGTCGAACAAAAAGATTGTTCGCTAAAGGAATTGAAAATTCAGGAATCTAATCCGGGGTTTTATATTTTCAATAACGATTGGTTTTGGGCAAATATCGATAAATTACGTTCTGACAATTCACAAAAAGAGTATTATTTAACCGATATGATTGGCTTGGCGGTGGAACAAGGTAAAAAAGTAATCGGTATTCCGGTTAAGAGTGAGCAGGAAGCGCTTGGTATTAATAATCTTGATCAACTCAAAGAGGCAGAGAAGATTTTGAAGGAAAAATGATTCTCAAAACTTTAGGCATAGTTGTAAAGCGGATGGACTACGGCGAGGCGGATCGGATTTTGACGGTCCTGACTTTTAACATGGGCAAAGTTAAAGCCATCGCTAAGGGGTCGCGTAAAATTCTGGCAAAACTCGGTGGGCATCTGGAACCATTTTGTTTGGTTGATTTTATTTTTCACGAAGGCAAAAGTTTTTATATCGTTACTTCGGCGGTCGTTCAGAATCATTTCAAAAAAGTCCACTCCGACATTGACAAAACCGCTAAAGCGTTTTATATCGGAGAACTGCTGGATAAATTTCTGGAAGAAAACGAAAATCATCCAGAGGTTTTTGAATTGTTTGTGAAATATCTGGAGAATTTAGAAAGTGCTGATGATCCGATTTTGATCCCGGTTTTTTCCGCTAAGATTTTGGAAGCACTCGGTTTTAAACCGGAGGTGTCGGAGTGTTTGCATTGCCGAGAAAAATTACAACCAGTGCAAAACTATTGGGACGATATTGAGGGCGGAGTAATTTGTCAATCCTGCCATGAGAAATTCGGCCACGGTGGAAAAATTGATAATGATATAGTAAAAATTCTCCGCTTAATTTTTACCCATGATTTTAATGTCAGCACGAAATTAAAAATTGACGATCAGTATAAAAAAGATGTCGGTGCGGTTCTGGAAAATTATATCGAAGGCATCATCGAAAAAGAACTCAAAAGTAAGAAGTTTTTGAAAGAAATATCAGATAATTAATTGTTACTTCCATACTTGCAAGTATGGAAGTGTAAATATGATCTCTGGAAAATGAAAACGCCACCTCCCCAGTTGGGGTGGTGGCGCCGGTCGGTGAGCGAGATGGCCGGAGGCTAGCAACTCTCGGCGGCGGCGATCGCCGCCTTGCGGAGAGTCGTCAGACACTCCGACAGGTAGGTGCTGATGGTCCGGTTGAAGACCATCTCCGGGTCTGACGAATGGCCGGCAGCGGCGTAGCCGCGCCAGCCGTGGCGCTTAGCTGCTCTTGCCATGTCCAATTCCATGCCGATGACGTAGATGCGAGTGGTCACGCTGGCCACACGAAGTGGCTTGTGGATGGCGAGCTCGTGGCTGAGGGCATCGATTGTCTGATCGATAACCCCGTCGTTGCCCGATTTGGGGTCATCCTTGCAGATAGCCGCGACGGTTAGTTTGGGATAGCGCTTCTTGACCTGGTTCATGGCGCCGACGCAGAGATCATATTCTGTCTCAGCGTTAGGCGCGAAGTCCTGGACCTGTGACTTCTCGATGTCGTTGAGCAGGCGGGTAGAACCGGCCACAGCCAAGATCCCAGCACCGGCACGGCTTTCAGCGATTGCCTGCGCCGCGTAGCAAGCACGGTGCAATGGTGACCTACGAGCACCTCCGAGTGCGATGATCAGGTCCCATTCGCCGTTGAGCGGGGTCTCGCCGCTAGTCATACCGAGCCTGCGAGCGAAGTTCATCGTCGCATATCGGACGCCAGCGGGCCAGGTGGATGTGTCCTGCTCCAGCTGGAAGCGAACAAGGTCGCGTCCGCCCTGGTAGCGAGGGTTGGCCTGTTCACAGGCCTTCTTGAAGTCTTCCAGCTCTCTGATCGGGTCGACTTCGATTCCGATCTCATGCAGAAACAACCGTGTTGCGTCTTGACCCAACAGCAGTTTACCGGACGTCATTTCGTTCGCCTCCTTGGCGAAAGATGTCACTCAGCTTGAGTGCATGAAGATTATATCAGAAATATTTAGAGTTGTCAAGATTGAAAGCAAGTTTGAGAAATGATATCATTGAATCACGAATTATGAATTAAGAATTATGGATTATGGACAAAGACAAAAAAGAGATCCTGAAACAGAATACAGATCCCTCGATTTCACTCGGGACGACTACGTCGGTTCAGGATGACAAGAATGAAAAGTCCCACGCTGCTAAAGCTCCGCGGGACATCAGCTCAACGGAGCTGATGGAAAAGATTGTTTCGCTTTGTAAGAGAAGGGGATTTATTTTTCAGTCATCGGAAATTTATGGCGGGGTTGGCGGAATTTATGATTTTGGGCCGCTGGGGGTGGAGTTAAAGAATAATATCAAACAATGTTGGTGGAAAAAATTTGTTGCAAATCGCGAGGATATGGTCGGGCTTGATGCCGGCATTATTATGAACGCCAAAGTTTGGGAAGCCTCGGGTCATACTGGTACAGGATTTACTGACCCATTGCGAGAATGCAAAAAATGCCATCACCGATTTCGAGCAGATACTCTGAAAGTGGAAAAATGTCCTGATTGCGGCGGCGAATTGACAGAGGAAAAAAGATTTAATATCTTAGTGAAAACCTTTTTAGGGCCAGTTGAAGATACGTCAGCCCTAACTTATCTTCGTGGAGAGACGGCGCAGGGAATATTTGTTAATTTTAAAAATGTTTTGGAGTCAACGCGGCAAAAAATTCCCTTTGGTATTGCCCAGATCGGCAAGGCCTTTCGCAATGAAATTACACCGGGAAATTTCCTTTATCGGACTCGCGAATTTGAGCAGGGTGAGATTGAATATTTCATCAGGCCAGACAAAGATGAATCGGAAAAACAATATCGCTATTGGATAGATGAGTCGAAAAATTTTTATACTGAAATCGGTATCAAAGAAACGAATTTGAAATTGCGCGCACACGAGAAAACCGAACTCTCGCATTACTCCGCCGGCACGACTGATATCGAATATACTTTTCCCTTCGGCACATCGGAACTTGCCGGCATTGCCCAGCGAACTGATTTTGATCTTTCGCAGCATCAAAAATTTTCCGGCAAAAGTTTAGAGTATTTCGAGGAAGAATCCGGCCCTTCGACAAGCTCAGGGCAGGGCAAAAAGTATATTCCGTTTGTGGTTGAGCCGTCAATGGGAATAGATCGGGCGATTTTGGCCGTTTTGTGCGATGCTTATGATGAGTCTGACGGCAATGACGGACGAGGAAAGGGCGAGATCATACTTCACTTATCGGCCAAAATCGCCCCGATCAAAGCGGCAATTTTGCCATTGGTGAAAAAAGACGGTTTGGCAGAAAAAGCGCAAGAAGTTTATAAGTCAACAAAATCTTGCTTCCCGACATTTTACGATGAGTCTGGTTCAATCGGCCGACGCTATCGCCGTCAGGACGAAATCGGCACACCATATTGTGTTACTATTGACTATCAAACATTGGAGGATCAAACGGTAACAATCCGCGAACGCGACAGTATGAAACAGGAAAGAATAAAAATATCGGAGATCAATAATTATTTGTTTGAGAAGATATCGAAGTAAAGACTCTCACTGACCCGCCTGCCGGCGAGGCAGGTCTATCGTCACAGACGAACACTGATAAAAACTGCCAGCAATGGTGGTTTTTTAGTAAGAAAAAACCCGTAAAACTGAGATGGTTACGGGCGGACATTGACTATGTGTAAGACTTCGGAGTGTATCTCCACGAGGAAACATGAATCCAGTTTTCACCATCCTGCCGCCAAAGTATGACAGTCTTAGCGCTGACATAGAATGGTGTCACATCTTGCATTTTTTCTTCCGCTTCTTCGTCACTGGCGGCTGTGAAGGGTTGATGTCTAATGGCCTCCTCCCTCTCATAAACTACAGCGTCGTATTCCACTACTTTTGTGACCCCCTTCTTCTTAAGTGGTTTGATAATAACACAAGCATTTTTATTTTACAACAATAATTTTTCTCAAAAAATATCCAGTCCAGAATTGGCGATTTTTTAGTTTAGAATATATTATTCACAGGATTGGGTAATAAATCATTGACCCAACGATCTAATTGTCATAGAATGGGAAATAGTGGGAATAAGTGGGAAAATAAGTACACTGATCTTGGACACAGATCAGGCACGGATAAAATGCAGAAACCAAAAAGAAAAAAAATCAAAGTTATCAACAAAAGTAAGCTGGTTACATTAAAAATTTGTTTTGTTTAAACAATCTGCGAGGGAGATCTGTACGCTATGTTTATCGGAGAGTATAGACATTCAATTGACGAAAAAGGTCGCGTCTCAATTCCCTCAAAATTTCGTGGGGAGTTAGCTTCCGGTTGTGTCGTAACTCGTGGGTTAGATAAATGTTTATGGGTTTATCCGCTTGGCGAATGGCAGAACTTAGCTGAAAAAATCGCTGAACTTCCGATTACACAGAAAAATGCCAGAAGCTTTTCCAGATTGATGCTAGCCGGCGCATCGGATGTCGATTTAGACCGTGTCGGACGTATAAATTTACCGGGTTATTTAAGAGAGTATGCAGATATTTCTAAAGATGTAGTTTTTGTCGGCATTTACAATCGAATCGAAATTTGGCCGGCTGATGTTTGGGCGAACTTTAAAAAGGAGATGGAAGATAACAGCTCGGAAGTGGCCGAGAGTCTTTCAGAAATAGGATTTTAAATCCTTTCTTTGACCAGTAGCCAGCAACAAAATCCACGACGATTTTGGCTGGATTGGAGGGGCAAAGGCTTACATATCATACACAGCTTTTTAACATCTGATGAACTTAATCAGATGCAAAAACAAAAACAAAAAGCTGGCTACTGATCAAAGAACTTTAAGAAAAATCCTAATATCGAATATCGAAATCCTAAACAAGTTCGAAATTAAAATTTCCAAATTAAGAAAAGTTTTGAACATTAGGATTTTGAAAATTAGATATTGTTTCGAGTTTCGGATTTAGAAATTTAGGTTTAATTTACCGGAGAAACAATGGGTCGTGATTTTATCGTCACAAATTCCCGGACAGCACAATTGGGGACTAAAAAAAGAACTATTGGCAGAAGGCTCTCGATTGGGCCAAAAGCTGCCAGATTTATTGCAGTGGTTATATTTGCTGCCCTTGGTCTTTTATATTTAACTCAATCAACTCAAGGTGCAGATCGAAGTTATAAGATTAGAGACTTGACTGCGGAGAAATCACAACTTCTGGAACAACGTGATCGCTTGAGGATTGAAGAATCGCGCCTAGAGTCGCTTAATGAAATTGATAAAACTTTGAATCCGCCGCCTTCGCCAGACAATCAAAACAAAATGCAGCCAACCTCAGAGGTAAATTATTTGCCCTCTGATGAGATTGCTGCGACTAGATAAATGTGTAGAAGTCTTAAGATACATTGCCGGCCAGTTGAAAGTGGTTATGTTTTTAAGTTCGGCGTTTATACCATATGAATAGCAGGGATGAAAATATAACGCTGCGGATTAAATTCATTACTTTCTTTTTTCTTTTTTTGTCCCTAGTGCTTATCATACGTTTATTCCAGAAACAAGTTCTGGAAAGTAGAAATTATCTCGTACAGGCTAAAAGTCAGCAGCAGTTCTCTAAAATTGAGCTTGCCCAGCGGGGCAAAATTTATTTTCACGACTCAGCTGATGATTTAACTAAAAGTTACGCCATGGCCTATGACATCAAGAATTTTTCGATTTTTGTTGTCCCCAAGAATGTCAAAGACAAGCATTCTGTAGCAAGCAAGTTGGCGCCGTTTGCCGGTACTTCAGAGATGATAATCTATGATCAAATCAATAACGATAAAACCTATTTGCCAGCTTTAAAAAAGGGATTATCTTATGATGATGCTGATAAGATTGAGGCACTTGAACTCCCAGGAGTTTATGTCCTCCCTGAATATAAACGTTATTATCCTGAAGGAGATTTCTCGGGCCAGATCCTGGGTTTTGTTGATGGGGAAGGTAACGGTAAATACGGTCTTGAAGGGTTTTATGACAAAGAACTCAAAGGTTCTTCAGGAAAAATTACCGGCGAAAAAGACACGCTGGGACGGGTAATTTCATTACTTTCTGAAGAAGCACCAAGAGATGGTACGAGTTACCTGCTATCAGTTGACCGATCAGTAAATTTTTATATGTATCAGGCGCTAAAGGAAGCCGTGGAGAGCTATCAGGCTGAGTCAGGACTTGCTGTAGCTGTTGATATCAAGACTGGCAAGATTATCGGTATGGTCAGCGTTCCGACATTTGATCCGAATAAATTTCAGGACTATGCCAATGCTGGTCAGCAGGAACTATTTAAAAATCCAACGATTGCTAATACCTATGAGCCTGGTAGCATTTTTAAACCAATAATAGTTGCATCTGGCTTAGATTCTGGTAAAATTACTCCAGATTCTGCCTCGACTTTTGGCGCCACGGTTACTGTCCAGGGTTATACAATTCATACCGCGGAAGATAAGGCTTTTGGCCATGAAAATATCGGCGATATCTTGAAACACTCAGATAATGTTGGTATGGTCTGGGTTGGCAGTCAGATTGGCAGCCCGACCATCTATGATTATCTCTCTAAATTTAGCTTGTCGGAAAAAACCGGTATTGATCTAACTGGTGAAAATATTGGCATCATCCAACCACTGAAAGATTGGGGTGAGATTGGCAGAGCGACTATTTCTTTTGGCCAAGGAATCTCAGTCACCCCTATCCAGTTAGCAATGGCCTATGCGGCAATTGCTAACAAGGGGATAATGATGAAGCCGCAAATCGTTGATAAGATAATTCAAAATGATGGCAAAGTTGCTGATATTGAACCGGTTGAAGTGCGCCGAGTAATTTCCGAAAATACTGCTTCTGATTTAACTAAGATGCTTATCGGTGTTGTGGAGGAAGGGTATGGCAAAAAGGCTGGAGTCCCTGGTTTCTGGGTTGCTGGGAAAACTGGTACTGCCCAGATTCCGAATCAAGACAAACCTGGTTACCAGGAAGGCGTATTCATCCACTCGTTTGCTGGTTTTGCCCCAGCTAATGACCCGAGGTTTGCACTTCTGGTAAAGCTTGACAAACCGAAAAACGCCAAATTTGCTGAATCCTCAGTGGCACCGGTTTTTGGCAACATCGCCTCGTATCTCCTAAATTATTATTATCGAATAGCACCAAGTCGTTAAAATATACTTTAAAATAATATGAGAAAAAATCTGTTAAAAATTATTCAGTGGGGTTTGAGAGTTTTGGCGCGATCGAAAATCAGGCGTTCAAAGCCAAAAATCGTCGCGATCTCTGGCTCATATGGCAAAACTTCGACAAAAGAAGCAATTTTCTATGTACTTTCAAAAAAATTTGGAAGTGACGTCGGAAAAAATTGGGGGAATATGAATAGCGCTCTTGGGTTGCCGCTAGCGATTTTAGGCCTTAGGAGTTATTCTTTTGGTGCTGGACTATTGTGGGATATTCTCAGAGCCAAATGGGGTTATTTCTTTTATAATTTGCCGAAAATTTTGGTGCTTGAACTCGGGATTGACAAACCAGGCGAGATGGCAGAGCTTCTTTCTGTTGTTAAGCCTGACATCGCCGTGATCACCGGAATTTCCGAGACCCATCTTCTTGAGCTTAAAAGCCTTTCTGGAGTAAAAAAAGAGAAAAAAATGCTCATTGAGTCGCTGAAAAAAGGCGGCGTGGCGGTTTTAAATGCCGATGACGAAAATTCTGCTGACATCCCTCTGCCAACCGGAGCAAAAAAAGTAACTTTTGGCAAGAAGGGGGAAGTATCCTACCGCGATCTGGAAATCTCAATCTCCGGCAGCCGTTTTCAACTTGAGATCAGTGGCAAATTTTTAGCGGTAAAATCTAAACTTATCGGTCAGCATTCGATAAAAATTTTTCTAGCAGCAGCATCAGTTGCCAGAGAGTTCTCGATTGATCCTGATGAGATTGTTCAAGCGCTGGAGGAAATTAGACCTCAACCTGGCCGAATGAATCCGGTAAAAGCAAAAAACGAAATCTTGGTTATTGATGACAGCTACAATTCTAATCCTTATTCAGCAATCGAAGCGCTAGAAACCTTGTCGGCAATTAAATGGAATGGACGCAAGGTAGCAATTCTTGGCAATATGAATGAACTCGGCAGCTACACGCAAGAAGGTCATTTGCAAGTCGGCGAAGTTGCCGGCAAAGTTGTTGATTTTTTAGTCGCAGTCGGAGATAATGCAGAATATCTGGCTCGGGGTGCAGGAAAATTGGGTCTCTCTAAAGATAAAGTTATAACTTTTAAAACTACCGATGAAGTGATAGCTCAGCTTGATAAATTGCTTTCTGCCGGGGATTTGGTTTTGGTTAAAGCGTCACAGAATAAAATGCGCTTTGAAAATATAGTAAAATATTTATTAGATAATTCGGCACTAGCGGAGAAATTGCTTGTGCGTCAGGATAAAAAATGGGAGAAAAAGTAAATGGAATTGATTGTTTTTTCCAAAATTGAATTGATTCGCTTTTTCTGGCTGACTGGTTTGTCATTTTTGATTGCGATGATCTGGACACCGCTTTTGACCAATTTTCTTTACAAAAATCGGTTAGGAAAAAGAATTAGAGTTGACAAAAATACCCCAATTTTTTCCAAGCTACATCAACATAAAAGTGGTACACCGACAATGGGTGGAATATTGATTTGGGTAACAACTGCGGTACTGACATTGGTCTTTAATCTTGAGCGCCGGGCAACTTGGCTGCCGTTGTTTGCGCTGGTGTCATCTGGGATAATTGGCGCAATTGACGATCTTTTGAATATTCGCGGCATCGGTGCTCATGGCGGGGGGATGAGATTTCGGGATAAATTTTTGCTCTATGCGGCGGTGGCCGCAGTCGGTGCTTGGTGGTTTTACTATAAACTCGGCTGGAATTCAATTCATCTGCCCGGTGTTGGCGATTTTACTATCGGTGGCTGGTATATACCATTATTTATAATTTCTCTTGTTTGGGCCGCCTTTGCCTCGAATGAAACCGACGGTCTCGACGGTTTGGCCGGTGGCATCTTTGCTCTTTCTTACGGCGCCTATGCAATTATCGCTTTAACCCAAGGTAAGGTCGAGTTGGCATTGTTTTGCGGCACAATAATGGGAGCGCTTCTGGCTTTCCTTTGGTTCAACATTAATCCAGCGCGCTTTTTTATGGGTGATACCGGCAGCATGGCACTTGGTATTACACTTGGAGTGATTGCCTTTCTTACCAATTCAATTGTTGTTTTCCCAATCATCACTCTGGTATTTACTATTGAAGGGTTATCTTTTTTGATCCAGCGATTCTGGCGGATTGTTTTTAAACGAAAACTATTTCTTTCATCGCCGATCCATCATCATTTTGAAGCTATTGGCTGGCCAGAGCAGAAAATTGTTATGCGCTTCTGGGTCATTGGTGCCGCCTCTGCTGTCATTGGTCTAGCTGTCGCACTATTTGGGAGGGGGTTCTAGTTATTCCCAAAATGCCAGTTTTCAGCTAAAATAGAAATATGGATTTAAGTCGATTTGAGGGCAGAAAAATTGCGCTTCTTGGTTTTGGCATTGAAAATATTTCAGTCGCCAAATTTTTACTAAAAAATGGCATAGATTTTCAAATTTTGGACAAAACTCCAGCAGGAAAGTTAACTCGCGAGGGGCAGTTATTAATTAAGGAGAAAAAGCTGAAAATAAAAACTGGCACCGATTATCTAGCAAATATCTCGGATTATAATTTTGTTATTCGTTCGCCAGGCATTCCCTATCTAACCCCAGAAATCCAGACGGCAAAAGAGGCCGGCGCGGAAATAACCAGTTCAACAAAGCTTTTTCTAGAGTTAACAAAATGCCAAGTGATTGGTGTTACTGGTACTAAAGGAAAGGGGACGACAGCGTCTTTAATTTATGAAATTCTGAAGAATGGCTACAGTAGCCTTGGAAAGATATATCTCGCTGGTAATATTGGCATTGCATCCTTTGACATCATTGAAGAAGTAAAGTCTGAAGATTTAGTAGTCCTCGAACTTTCCAGTTTTCAAATCCAGGATCTGGATTGCTCGCCTTATGTCACAGTTGTCGTGAATTTAACTGATGATCACCTAGATTATCATCAAACCATCGAAGAATATCAAGCAACAAAGCAAGCCGTTCTCAAATTTCAAAACGAGAATGATTTTGCAGTTCTAAACAAAGATTATCGGGAATGTTATAAGTTGAAAGAATTTGGCAAGGCGAAAAAATATTTCTTTTCGTCCAAAGAAAAAACCGATGGAGCCTATGTTAATAGAAATGGCGATGTGATATTAACAGTGAGTGGCGAAGAAAAAATCTGCAGTCAAAAAGAAGTTCAGCTTATTGGCCGGCATAATTTAGAAAACATTGCCGCGGCAGCAATTGTCGGGAAAATCTTTAATGTTGCGATTGCTGATATTCATCGGGTGGTAACAGAATTTAAGGGTTTGCCACATTGTTTGGAGTTTGTGAGAGAAATTAACGGAGTAAAATTTTACAACGATTCTTTTTCCACCAATCCGACGCCGACAATGGCAGCAATTGATTCATTCTCCGAGCCGATTACCATTATTCTCGGTGGCAGCAAAAAAGGCGCTGATTTTACCAAGTTAGCGGATAAAATAAAATCCTCAACAGTGAAAAATGTCATTTTGATCGGTGTTGAGGGGCCAAGAATAAAGAAATCTTTGGAAAAGGCAGGCGTCAGCGCCAATTTTATTGATGGCGATAAGGATATTGAAACAATTGTCCATCAGGCTGTGGAGGTTGCAAAGCCGAATAGCATTATCCTCTTTTCTCCAGCTTGTGCCAGTTTTGATATGTTTAAAAATTATAAAGGCCGCGGCGAGAAATTTAAGCAAGCAGTGAAGGATTTATGAATTATTCATATCGAAAAAGAAAGAGCGCCGATTATCTCTTAATGATTTTAGTTTTTGCTCTGATCGCTTTTGGACTCGTCATGATTTATTCAGTTTCCAAATATCTTTCTCTCCAGATAACAAATCAGGAAAGTGATAAATATTTTCTTGTTCGCCAGCTTGCGTCTTTAGGCATCGGGATTGTAGTCTGGATAATTTTCCAATCAATTGACTACCGTTTCTGGCAACGCCATACCACAACAATGCTAATTTTGACTCTAGTTTTGCTTTGTTCAGTTTTTATATTTCGCGGAGAAGGCGCATCAGCAAATCGCTGGATAAATCTTTTTGGTATTGGTTTCCAGCCATCTGAACTTGCAAAGCTCTCAATGATTTTTTATCTTTCTGGTTGGCTATCGAGCAAAAAACGCGGGGAGGATATCAACAAATCTTTTATTCCATTTCTCGTCTTTGTAGGAGCAATTTCTTTGCTGATGCTTCTGCAGAAAGATCTTGGAACCTTGAGTGTAATCCTTTTAACTTCAGCGGCAATCTTCTTTGCTGCCGGTGCAAGAATCCCTAATCTTTTAATTGGTGGTTCACTTGGGGTCTTCCTCATCTGGCTGGCAATCAAGATTGAACCGTACCGAATGCAACGTCTGACAGCTTTTTTTAACCCAGGAAGCGAAACTCTCTCTGCAAGTTATCACATCCGCAACGCCTTAATTGCCATCGGTTCAGGAGGTTTATGGGGTCTAGGTTTCGGCCAGAGCAAGCAGAAATATCTTTATCTCCCAGAAGCTCACACCGACTCAATATTCCCAATTATCGCTGAAGAGTTGGGATTCTTACGAGCAAGTGCCGTAATTGTTATCTATGTCTTGATAGCTTATAGAGGTTATTCGATTGCCAGACGTGCTCCTGATGCTTTCTCACGACTAGTTGCTGTTGGTATTACTACCTGGATTATTTGGCAAACTTTTGTTAATCTAGCAGCGATGCTGGCCCTTTTGCCGCTTACCGGTGTGCCCCTTCCATTTATCTCTTATGGAGGAACTTCCCTAGTAGCATTCCTGGCAGCTGTTGGTGTGCTTTTAAATATTTCCAAACAAACGATTGATTAATCAAAAATCAAAGTTTAAAAATCAAAATGACAATGTAAAATGTAAAAATGTCAGTTTATAAAACAAAAATCAAGAAAATCGGTGGAACCAGTTATCGGGAAATCATCAAAAAGGCTAGAGCAATTTTTCATCAGATTGAAAAAAGATCAAGGAGAAGCGCATATTTGCGATCCGCTTATTTTAAAAAAGAAAAAGTGTTTTTGAATCTTTTCTGGGAACATCTGCGCCAGAAACCTCGAAGAGAAAGAAAGTGGCGATTAAAATTCTTGTCTTGCGCTTTTGATTTAATTGAAAATTCCAGAAAGAAGCCCACATCAACAATAAACCCGAACGATAAACGAGAAGTATTACATCGATTCGACGGATTGACTCCGACTGACGAAATGTTTTTTGTTCAAATAAAAGAAAACAAAAAGACGGGAAGAAAAGATTTTATGTCAGTTTTTCCAGAAGAATAAAAAAATCTCCCGCAAGTGAGGTCTTTAAACCCCGCGCCGGAGATTTTCTAAGATAAGTGTATCATAAAAGATAAAATGTTGTCAATAGGGAGAATTATGAAAAACCCTCTTAAAGATAAAATTGAGAATATAACTGTAGACGAATTGGTAGGTTTTTGGATGGATCTAATATTAGTTTTATTTTTATTGACAATACCAACAATTATTTTTTACTATCCGGTAGGAAAAGTCTTTTTCATCTGTTTTGTTGTCTTGTCGTCAGCTTTTATTTTAGCAGCCATTTCTTGCTCGATTATTTCTTGGGTCAAAAAAAGAAAATCACTGGATAAATACCCCCGGATTTTCGATTGAATAAAATATAATTTAAATAAGGAAAACAAAATGTTTATTTACAAATACTGTTCAAAGTGTAAAAAGCGAAACCATAAATCTAATGCGTACTGCGTCCGTTGTGGTGACCAGTTGTTTAATGATCCAAAATTCAGCAAAAATGTCTTTGCTATAACATCGAGTATAGTCATTCTGTTATCTTCTGTTACTGTTTTTGCGAGCAAAGCATACTTCAATAAAAAATCAGAAGATAGCCAGCCAAAATCCCAAGTCCAAAATATCAAGCCCAAAAAAGCCGAGTCAGAAATTAAGCAAGAGCCAATCGAGGAAGAAATAAAAAGTGAATCGACCTCAACATCAACTAACACAAAAGCCCCCACTGGAACACAAACCACACCTCCATCTACCACAAAACCATCTTGCAATGTATCTAAAAAAACAGAACTAACAAATAAATATAATGCCGACATCAACGAAGCTAGGCAAGAAAGAGATCAGCTTCTCAATGAAGCGAATGCAGAATATGCTTCTGCTGGAGATCGAGCAAGAGAAAGATATAGAGATATTTGGGATCCAGATGAAAGAGGTCGGTTAGTCGCTCAAGATATTGCTATCGCTTCCACGGTGCTTGAGCAATCAAGAAGTTATGCAAATAATGATTACAACAGCACGGAAATGTATTTGACTACTTTGACTACAATGTATAACTTAGATTTAAAAAGTATCAATTGTTCAAATTAGTGAGTCTGTAATTTCAGGACATAAAAATAATATTAGAGAAATGATTAAGGAGTAAAAAAGATGGACATAAATGAACGGCTTGAAAAAATCGAAAAGCAGCTCGAACTTTTGATGCTGAAAGTTGATGCAATTTCCAGTAAAGTTGAAAATAATAATAGATTGGCTCGGCTCAAGAGAGATCTGCTAACTGATAGTGAACTATACAGCGAAGCAAAGAAGATTGTCATAAAAACAAGAAGGGCTACTGCTGAACTTTTGCAAAGAAAACTTCTGATCGGATATGCAAAAGCTGCTCAACTTTTAGAATTTTAGAGCAAGAGGGTATCGTGGGCCCACAGATTGGAGCTAGACCGAGAGCCATTTTGATTAAGGAATAAGCCAATAAAAAATTTCAAGAGCCATCTTAATTTAGATTAATCACATAGTCAATTATGAAAAAGAAAACAATCTTTTTAGTCGGGGCGGATACGGGCGGTCATGTGGTGCCAACTTTTGCTTTGGCAAAGGAGCTAGAAAAAAGTAAGAAGTTGAGGATTGTTGTAATTGGTGTTGGCTCGGAAATTGAGAAAAAATTTTATCAAAAATTAAATGATGTCCAGTATTTAAAAATTATGGCTGGGAAATCACAGTTTGGCTCTCTACTCTCTAAAATCAGCGCCTTTTTGAAATCGCTTATCGGGTTTGTGCAGTCAAAATATTTTATTATAAAGTATCAACCAAAACTAATATTTTTGAAGGGCAATTACGCGACGCTACCGATGGCAATGGCAGCGAGACTTTTTGGCAGACCAGTAATTATCCATGAGTCAGACGCAATTCTTGGCAGAAGCAACCGGATAGTTTCTCGCTTTGCCAAAAAAGTTTTTCTCTCATACCCAGAAGAGATCTATAGAGAAAAAATCAGAAATGCCGAATTTTGCGGTCCAATACTGCGACAAGAGTTTTTATCGCCAAAAGAGAAGAGCGACGCTGACTATAAGATTTTTGATTTTGACAAAAACCTGCCGACGGTTTTGGTTCTTGGTGGTAGTCTGGGATCGCGGTCAATTAATCAGGCAACGATTTCTATTTTGGATAAGGTTTTGCCTGATTGCCAAATTATTCATCAAACCGGGGAATCGGATCTTAAAGTAGCAAATGAGGCGAGGATTAAATTAGAGGAGAAATTGCGCCAACATTACTACATCAGCAGTTTTTTCGATCAGGAACTGTTTTCTGCCTTGCGAGTTGCTGATATTGTTATCTCCCGTTCTGGCTCAGGAGTATTTGAGATTGCTGCTTGTGGGAAAGCTGTAATTTTGATACCATATCCCTACGCTTCAGCTGACCACCAGAGTAAAAATGCGCAGTATTTTGCCAGGAAAAACGGAGCCGGAGTGATTGAAGATAAGAATTTGTCACCAACAGTGCTATATTCTGCAATTTCTAAACTGTTAGGTAGTGATAAAAAAAGAAGAAATTTAGCCCAAAATTTATCGCGGGCCGTAAAACTTTCCGGTCGAGAAATTATTCTAGATTATCTGAAGCAATACCTTAAATTTTGAGTTTTGCGTTTTAAGTTTTAAGTTAAATTTATGTGGTATCATCTTGTTGGAATTTCTGGAGTTTCGATGCGGGCGATTGCTCAGATTTTAAAAAGTCGCGGCCATAAAATCACTGGCTCGGATTTGAAATTGTCCGGACACAGCGTTAAAAATATTATGTCGGGCATTGATGCCGTGATATATACTTCAGCCGTAACGCCGAACTCTGCTGGCTGGATTGAGATCGACGCGGCAAAAAAACTAAAAATTCCCTTAATTAAACGCGGCAAAATGCTGGCGGATTTAGTCGCAGATCGAAAAATTATTGCAATTTCCGGTACTCATGGGAAAACAACAACAACAGCAATGATCGGTCTGACTTTGGAAGCAGCCGGTTTCGATCCGCTAGTGATCGTTGGCGGAGAGGTTCCGGAATTTGGCGGGGTTGTCCGGTTTGGGCAAGGAGAATGGGCAGTAGTTGAAGCTTGCGAATACGATCGAAATTTTTTATACATCAGCGCAAATATTGCCGTCATTACCAATATCGAAGAGGAACACCTTGACCACTATCCCGGCGGAGCTCCAGATCTTGAGGATACTTTTGCCAAATTTGCTTCTCAGACAAAAGACAAGGGATTTGTGGTGGTTTGCGGCGATGATAAAAATACCACTGATACGGCAGAATTAATCAAGAAAAAAAATAAGAATTTAAGAATTATTACTTACGGTTTAGGCCAAGATAACAAAGTTAACAAATTAGATTTTGAGCTGGCAATTCCTGGAGACCACAATCGCAGAAATGCGTTGGCGACAATTGCAGTTGCGAATATTCTAGGCATTAATCGAAAAATCGTTAAGAAAGCGATCAAGAATTTCCGCGGAGCTAAAAGAAGATTTGAGATAAAAGGTAAGAAGAACGGAGTGGTTGTGATTGATGATTATGGCCATCATCCGACAGAAATTGCTGCATTGCTTGCGGGCGTTAAAGAGAAATTTCCGAAGAAAAAAATTGTCGCAGTTTTTTGGCCTCATCAATATAAACGGACAAAAGTCTTTCTGGCTAAATTTTCAGCGGCTTTCAAAGTTGCTGACAAAGTCGTCATTAAGGAGATATTTTTTGTCCCCGGACGTGACAAAAAGTCTAATGTCAGCGGTAAGGATATTGTAGATTTAATAAATCGAGAGAGGGGCGGCAAGGCTGTCTTTATTAATAATGATCAGGCGATAATCAAGTTTTTGAGGGAAAATTTGACGCAAAGGAATGTTTTAGTTACTGTTGGTATCCCTCCGGTGTATAAGATCGCCGAAGGCTTTTTAGGAGTCAGGTAGTAGAAATTTGACAGAAAATTTCATTTTCTTTATCGAAACTAGCCCAAGCAGATTGAGCATAATAATTAAGAAAATTATTAGTTAATTTTCAACACCAGTGAAAATGAGTCAAATTTTCACTACCTGGGAGCAAAATGATTGAGAGCGAGGAATTCAAGGAACAATTCGGGGAAAAAATTGAGGAGAATGTACTCCTGAGAGATTTCACCAGTATTGGTGTCGGTGGTGTTGCTGATTATTTTTACCGCGCAGAAAGAGTTGATGAACTTGTTGGAATTGTTTCTTATCTTTCTCGTAAAGGCATTCCGTATTTTATTCTTGGTGGTGGTTATAATCTAATAGTTTCTGATCTTGGTTTCCCCGGAATAGTGATAAAGAATGAAGTTAGAGATATGGTTTTCTCACAAGATAGCGCTGAGGTTATTGTTGGCTCAGGCATTGAAATTGGTCGGCTCCTAATGGATGCCGCCTCGCGTGATCTCGGGGGTTTGGAATTTCTTTTTGGCATCCCAGGAACAGTGGGTGGTGCGGTCTATGGCAATGCTGGTGCTTTTGGTCACGCAATCGGCGATTTTGTCAAATCAGCAACAATTCTCTTACCTGGTAACAAAAGAAAAGAAGCAAAAATTTTGCGGCATAGTCAGAAGTGGTTTGAGTTTGGCAATCGGACGTCGAGGATTAAAGAATATACCAGATTACATCCAGCGGAGAATAAACCAGTCATCCTTTCCATTAAACTCCAACTTTGTCAGAGCAAAAAAGAAGTGATACTGCGCAAGATGCAGGAGAACTTTAAATACAAAAAAGAAACTCAGCCACTGAACGCAAAAAGTGCCGGTTGTTTTTTTCGAAACCCGGGCCCACAGAAAGAACAATCTGCTGGTTTCTTGCTCGATTCTTCAGGCGCCAAAAGATTGCGGATAGGGGATGCGGTAGTTTCGAAAAAACATGCCAATTTTATTATTAATCGTGGCAAGGCCACAGCAGAAGATATCCGCCGGTTGGCCAATCAGATGAAAGATTTAGTTCGAGCCGAGTTCAGAACAAACTTGCAGGAAGAGATTGAATACATAGGTAAGTGGTGAAAATAATTCAAAATGCAAAAATCAAAGTGCAAAATTATGGAATTAAACTATTATAGTTCAGGCACGAAGTGCCTACCAAAGTTTTAAGTTTTAAGTTTTGAGTTTTGAGTTAATTACTATGCACATCAAGGAGAGATATTCTTACTCAAAATATCGGGGCAAAGAATCGCGCCAGGAGAACAGGGCAAGGATTTTTGTTGCCCCAAAAGTAAAATTTGCCAGAAATCCAATTCTGCATTTTCCGGCAAAATTTTGGGGTAATATTTTTATTTTGCTTCTAATTCTGGTGATCCTTTGGGTTATGCTTTACTCGCCGTATTTTCGAATTCGTGAAGTTGTTATTGAAGGCAATACTTTAGTGTCGAATGACGAAATAATCAAGTCAGTTCAAACTGGTGGGAATATTTTTCGTTTTAATATTCTTGAGGCGAAGAAGGCAATTATGAAAAATAGCCCAGCGATTGAGGATGTAGCAATTTATCGCGGCATCCCCAACGCCTTAAAAATCGTTGTCCTAGAACGGAAGCCAACGGTTGTCTGGCAGACACAAGATCGGTATTACCTTATTGATGATGCGGGTATTGCTGATCAAGAAGTTGTGGCGGCACAGTCAACTGAGCTGCTCCATATCTTGGACCAGAAAAATCTGGGGGTTAAAGTTGGTAATCAGATTGTCTCGCCGTCATTTATTGTTTTTGCGAAAAAAATTAATGAAAAATTTTTTGAATTTACCAATATCAAAGTTACAGGTTTTCAAGTACCAGAAACAACATTTGACCTCTATGTCTATACTGAAGCGGGCTTTTACGTAAAATTTGATACAACAAGATCAGACGAAAAACAGCTCTCTGATCTCAAGAATATCCTGATTGCTTATCGGGATGGGATACATGAGTATGTTGATGTGCGAATAAATGGTTGGGCGTATTATAAATGACGTAGTCATCCCCGCGTAGGTGGGGATCCACAGTAAATTTAAAATTTAAAAACACTATTATGACAGTGTTTGAAAGTCACAAAAAGGAACCTTGGTTCAGTTTAATTGGTAGTCGACAAAAAAGTATTGAAGGAAGATTGAGAAAAGGAAAATATGCCAAGATTAAACCTGGTGATTATATTTTAGTTTATTCGCCTGGCGAGAAAGATTGTTTAAAAGTCAAAGTCCTGGCGGTGCGCTATTATGATAGTTTCAAAGATATGCTAGAAAGAGAGAAGTTAACCAGAATTTTGCCCGGTGTTAAAAATATTGAAACCGGTATTGAAACTTATAACAAAATATACTCACGGGAAGATGAAAAGAATTTTGGGGTGGCAGCAATAGAAATTGAGCTTCTGGGCTAGCTCAAAGGTTTTTTTACAATGCCTTTGGCTTCTTCAATACCTTTCTGAGCAGCGCCACTAACATCTTCCATGCCCTCTTTACTGACATTGGAAACAACAGAGGTTGCTTTTGAGGAAACTACCTCGACCGCTTCTTCGGTTGTTTTACCTGATTCTTCCAAGGCTCTTACTGAACCAACAAAGGCGTCTCTAACACCACTTGTTACGTCACCAATACCCTCTTGACCAAGTCCAATAACTGAGTGGAAGATCTGGCCGATATCTGTTGTTCCTTCTCTAACCAGACCAGTTACAGTACTCATCAGGTCCTTGGTGACTTCACCAGTACCCTCGATCGCCCCTTTGAGTAATTCCTTCACTTGCATCTTACCTCCCAGGTAGTGAAAATTTGACAGTTTCCACTAACCATTATTAATTTATTATCTTTCTAGCATAAATAAACCCTACTTCATTGATATTATCTTCTTAGGAAACAAAGCATGGCGGTCAAATTTCTACTACCTGGTCTCCTAATTAAATAATTTTCTCTCTAACATAATGATTATAGCAAAATATTTTAGATGTTATAATAGCTTCATGGAAAAGATTTGGGAAGTAAAGGAGAAAAAATTTACTGATCCGATACTCCAGCTTTTGTATAATCGCGGAGTGATTCCTGCCTGCCGGCAGGCAGGGAAGGATCGAACTCTAAAAAAAACCATTGAAGATTTTTTACAGCCGGATTTCGCTAAAGATTTCCATGATCCAGAGCTCCTACCTGATTTTAAACCAGCAATTTTAAGAATTAAAAAAGCAATGGATCATAAAGAGAAAATTGGCATCTTTGCCGATTATGACGCTGATGGCATCCCTGGTGCAGCGCTTTTATATAAAACTTTTCGTTTATTCAATATCACGCCAGAGGTATATATTCCTACCCGGCAAGCAGGCTATGGCTTCAACCAGCCGGGGATTGATTTTCTTCTTGAGGCTGGCTGCAAATTGATCATCAGCGTTGACTTAGGAATAAAAGAATTTGAACTGGCAAGATACATTGCGAGTAAGGATGCGGATTTAATTATCACCGATCATCATCTGCCAGAGAAGGAAATCCCGAAAGCTTTAGCTGTCATCAATCCTAAAATTTCTAGCTCAAAATATCCATTCAAAGAACTTGCTGGAGCCGGAGTAGTTTATAAGATAATTCAAGGACTAGCGAAAATATATCCGGAAAAAATTACCGAGAGTTTTTTGAAATGGAATTTAGATCTAGTAGCAATCTCGACAATCTCAGATGTAGTTCCACTCATTGATGAAAACAGAGTCGTTGCCAAATTCGGGCTTTTGGTTCTTAGAAAAAGCCGGAATCTTGGCATTAAGGCAATCTGTGAGAAAGCGGCAATTAATCAAGCGAAAATCAATTCTTATACTGTTGGCTTTCAGATCGGGCCGCGGATTAATGCCCCTGGTCGGGTTGGTTATGCAACAGGATCATTTAAAATTCTGGTGACCGAGGATACTAGCGAAGCAAAAGAATTGGCTGCCCATCTGGAAGAGCAAAATGCCTGCCGGCAGGCATCAATGAAAAGAATTTTTAGAGAAGCTTCGAGGGTGATTGAAAAAGAAGGAGTTTTAAAAGAAAAAATACTATTACTTTCCAATCCCGATTGGCCAAAAGGGGTAATCGGACCGGTGGCTTCAAGTATTGTTGAGAAATATTTTCGGCCGACAATTCTGTTTCGAGATGAGAACAAAATACTGGTTGGTAGCGGTCGCAGTATCGGATCTTTCAACATAGTCAAAGCGCTAGAAAAAGTAAAGAAATATACGCTTAGTTTTGGTGGTCATGCTGGAGCGGCTGGTGTTAGAGTAGATAAAAAAAATTTTACAAAATTTAGAGAAGCGATTACAAAAGTTGTTAATGAATCTGTGTCTCCCAAGGACCTTTTGCCGAAAATAAATATTGATTTAGAGTTGCCAAAAGATAAAATTAGCATCGGGCTTTTTAGAGATTTAGAAAAACTTGAGCCATTCGGCATGGGCAATCCAAGACCAATTTTTACTTCAAATAAGCTGCGACTTATCTCGCATCGCTATGTTGGCCGGGAAAATAAACATTTGCAACTTCGTTTTGCTTTGGGTACAAAAGAAATAAAGGGGATAGTTTTTAGTTCAGAAATTAAGGATTCAATAATTCACTCAGGCCATGAGTATGACCTTGTTTATAATTCTGGTCTCAACTTTTGGGATGGTAAATGGTGGCTTGATTTACAAATAATTGATTTAAAAGCAAGAGGTGACAATGGCTAAAAAAAGTGGCAGCAGTATATTCGTTTGTTCAAATTGTGGCAATGAATTTTCGACTTGGAGCGGAAAATGTTTGGCTTGTGG
>Ga0100395_1000658_pt1 | contig 26341 bp, 25 predicted proteins | sample CryGeymeta201519_FD_81542 | JGI IMG/M metagenome (GOLD analysis project Ga0100395, IMG submission 81542) | Groundwater microbial communities from Crystal Geyser aquifers in Utah, USA - Crystal Geyser metaG 2015-19 | ecosystem: Environmental > Aquatic > Deep subsurface > Groundwater | place: USA... | reverse complement strand
GCTGCGCCAAGATAAAACTGGGCTCCCAGCCCGACAGGCCGAGCGCCAATGCGCGCTTCAATCATACCGTTGTCAAAAGTAATGGCCCGAAGATTTTGGGTCATTTTTTTGGCTGTCATATAGAATTCAACATCGCCGGTAATTTCACCGTAACTCAAAAAAGCAAAGGCGGTGATCAGATGATAGTGAGGATTAAATCTCATGGGCGTGCCTTCCTTGTACCAGCCAGATTGGTCAACATCTTTGTCTAAAACTGTTTTTATTTTTTTATATATCAACTTATCAAGCTCGAACTTTCTTTCGTGGCTGACTAAATTTTTATGATATAACATATTTAGGGTATGCTGCCAATAAACCGCGGAGAGTGCCGCCCGGTTTGAAGTATCCGGGGCAATAATGCCAGCTTCCATCCGGTCCAAAATCTGACTGTAAATTTGATGCTGTTCATCAGCGCTCAATAAAAATGGAACTTGGTCTAACAAGCTGACCATGGCCATTTGCGCCCAAGCATCGGAAAATGATTGGGTGTTATAATTACGTGAATTCATTTCATTATTAGCCGCCAGAATTGCCTCTTTAATCTTCACTCGAGCGGCATCTTCTCCATTTAAAGCGCGATATTTGTAATAAGCAGCCAAACTTAAAATCCCTCTGGCAGTGTCAGCTGCTATAAAATCATCCACGCCATAACCGGGTGCTTTAAAGATTAAGCCGTGCTCATCAAGATGTTTGGCATAGCGATTATAAAAATATTCAAGATAGCTTTCAAGGGTTTGGGGGCCTGCTTGAGCTTTGGCCGGGATAATAAAAAAACTACCAGAGACAAAAATGGCCATGATAGTGAAAATTATTATTTTAATAGTAAATTTGCTCATCTTACTTCCGTTTGAGTAGATAATTATAGGCCGAGAGCGCTGTTTTGACGCCATCGCCGGCGGAGATGTTGTTTTGTTTGTACTTTTCATCAGTCACATCGCCGGCGGCAAATATGCCTGGGTGGGAAGTGGCTCCTGTTTTATGGTCAATGACTATTTCAGCGCGCTCGTTTAAATCAACTAAATCTTTGACAATTTCAGAATTGGGAACCGCGCCAATTTCCACGAAAACACCTTGGACATCTATGATTTTTTCCTGGCTAGTTTTTTTATCCCTGTATTTGAAAGCGGTGACAAATTGCTCACCAATAATTTCCAATATTTCGGCATTGAAAATTATTTGTTTGAGTTTTTTTGATCTATGAATTGCTTCTATGGTCACGGTATCGCCGCGCAACGCTTCGCCATGCGTTAAAAGATAAATTTGAGCGACATAAGGAAGTAAATCCTGCACTGCTTCAAGGCCGGCATTGCCGCCGCCAACCACCACCACTGCTTTGCCGGAAAATAACGGGGCGTCGCAAGTGGAACAATAGGCCACGCCTTTACCGTCAAATTTTTTCTCGCCAGGGACATCCAATTTTCTGCGGCGGGCGCCAAGACAGACAATAATCGTCTTAGTCTGGTATTCGTCTTTATTAGTGGTGACTAAAAGTCCTTCCCCAACTTCTTTGACTGCTAAAGTTTTTTCCGGCATTTTAATAGTCACGCGCTTCTGGGCGCGCAAATGCTCTTCCAAATTTTTAGCCAATTGGATGCCGGAGATTGATTGCGTGCCCACCCAATTTTGGATATTATCAGAAACAAGGGACTGACCGCCAACCTCTTGGGTAATTAATAATGTCTTTAATTTTTTTCTGGCGGCGTAAACTCCAGCTGCCACGCCGGCTGGCCCACCGCCTAAAATCACTACATCGTACATCATATTTTTAATATTAATCCCTTATTAATAATTCTTACAAAATAATTATATCATAAAAATAAATAGTGGGGAAATCCTTCCTATTTACAAAAATTTTCCCATTTGATAATATATACCTATACCTATGGTAGGGGTGTGGATAAATGAAATTAAACTAAATTATCTAAACCTATGACTACTCAAAAAGAAGAAGCCCTAATCAGCTTTAAAAAAGCCCAGGGCTTACTGCTGAAAATCCTTAAAATGGTGGAAAACGATGAATATTGCATCAATATTATGCAACAAAATCTGGCTGCCATTGGGCTTTTAAAATCAGCTCATCAGATGCTCATGGAAGGGCATCTTAATAGCTGTTTTAAAAATGCTTTTGAAGCCAAAAATGGTAAAAAGATGCAGGAGATGATAGAAGAAATTTTAAAAGTGACCAAATTATATAACAAATAAAAAATTAAAAATTATTTTATGACACAATCATTCAAACAACATACTTACTATGTTTCCGGTATGCACTGCGCTTCTTGCGAGGTTTTAATAGAGAAAAAATTGTCTGGCTTGAAAGAAATAAAATCAGTTGAGGCCTCGGCTGATAAAGGCAGTGTTTTTATTGTTTATGAAGGAGAAAAGCCAAAAGTTGATAGGTTAAATAAAATTTTTAGAGAAGAAAATTATGTTTTCTCTGACCAGCCAACAAAAATTACCGAAAAAAAAGGAGGCAATGATTTTTTCACAATCGCTGGCACGGCCTTATTTATTATTGCCGGTTTTTTCTTGCTTAAAAACAGTGGCTTGGCCGGTTTAATCAATGTTAATTCAACTTCGTCTTTGCCAATGTTTTTTCTTTTGGGATTATTAGCCGGCGTTTCCAGTTGCGCGGCATTAGTCGGCGGCTTGATTCTTTCCATGTCAAAACAGTGGGCCGAGTTGTATTCAGAAAAAAATTCTACCTTGGAAAAAATTCAGCCTCATTTAATGTTTAATGTTGGCCGGCTTGTTTCCTATGCTGTTTTAGGAGGTATGATTGGCGCCATTGGCAACAAATTTCAGATTTCTTTGACCTTTACCACTGTTTTAATTATTGCTGTTTCAGTGATGATGTTCTTTTTAGCTTTACAAATGTTAGGCGTGAAAGCTTTCCGCAAGTTTCAGTTCACTATGCCTAAATTTATCACCAGGCGCTTAGCTGATGAAACTAAATTTCAAGGCAAGCAGATGCCTTTTCTTATGGGAGCTTTGACTTTTTTCTTGCCTTGCGGTTTTACTATCACCGCTCAAGGGTTAGCTTTAATTTCTGGAGGCGCTATTCAAGGCGCGCTCATTATGTTTTTCTTTGCTTTAGGCACTTTACCAGCGCTTTTGGCTATTGGTTTATCCTCGGTCAAATTTTGTCGCCAGCCGCATTTGGCTAATAAATTTTTAAAAGTTGCTGGCGTTTTAGTTTTATTTTTCGCCCTTTTTAACATTAATTCCCAATTAAATGTCTTGGGGTTTTCCAGTTTTAGCGATATAAAATTAAATTCCGGCAATCAATCATCAGCTGCTAATAGCACAGAGGGACTCCCGCCCATTGTTAATGGCAAACAAGTTTTAAAAATGACCGCCTCAAGTTCCGGCTACCGGCCTAATTATTTAAAGGTTAAAGCCGGCATTCCAGTCCGCTGGGAAATTACTGACACTGGCACCAGCGGCTGCACCAATGCTATTATTTCAAAAAGTTTATTTAACGGAGAAATTTCATTAACTCCAGGCAAAACCAGTATTAAAGAATTTACACCGGAAAAACCCGGTAAGTATAAATTTAGTTGTTGGATGGGCATGGTGTCAGGCACCATAGAAGTAGTTGATAGTAAAACCGCAGCTAAAGATTCTGGCATTTATATTCCAACCGTCAATGCCGCCAATTTAGATGATAATAATATTATTCCTTCTGGCGCCAAAGGTTGTGGTTACGGTGGCGGAGGAAGCGGCAGCTGCGGAGCAAGATAAAAATAATATTTAATTTACCAATAAATAAAATAAATAATATGAGAAAATTTATTTTTATTATATTGATTTTTTTACTCGGTAGTTTTGGAAGCTACTTGTTTCTTAGTATTCAGAATCCTGCTTTTGAAAAATTTAGCCCAGAAGCAATGTATCAGAGAATAATCAAAGAAAGAGATTTTGCCATCAATCAGGCAGTTGCCAGGGGTGATTACAAGTGCTGTATTAATCCACCATGTACAATGTGCTATCTGGAGGCAAACCAATGGAATAATTTTATTGCCGGCACTTGCGCTTGCGATGATTTAATTGCCAAAGGTGAAAAACCCTGTCCTCAATGTGAGAAAGGATTTATTAAAGACACTGGTTATTCTTGCGAATTTAACAGCCAAAATTGTGAAGAATAATAAAATTAAAAATTAAATCAAATATATGCAAGAAACAAACAATTCAAAAAAAACTTTTTCTACCGGTCTGATGACTGGCATAGCTGTTGTGGCGGTTATTGGCTTTTTGGTTATGGCCGGGCTGTATTGGCAAGGAAAAAATCCATCTAATACTGCCAATTTATCAGACCAGATAGATAATGACCAAGAACAAGATATTAATCAGCCTGCGCCTACGCCAAGCAAAACTGAAATTGCAATAACCGACAGCGACCATATCCGCGGCAACAAAAACGCATCAGTTAATATTATAGAATTTTCTGATTTCCAGTGCCCGTATTGTTCAGTTTTTCATGAGACAATGAAACTGGTAAGGGAAAACTATCCAAACGATGTTAAGTGAGTTTATAAACATTTTCCACTGGATTCAATTCATCCTTATGCCAGACCGGCGGCTGAAGCCTCAGAATGTGTAGCCGAGCAGAAAGGAAATGATGGTTTCTGGCAATTTGCCGATGGTCTGTTTGAAAACCAATCAAGATTGGGCGAATCTCTTTACCAAGAATTGGCCGGAAATTTAGGTCTTAATCTAGATCAATTTAACAATTGCTTATCCTCAAGAAAATACAAAGGTAAGGTAGAGGAAGATTATCAAGAAGGGATTAGGACTGGGGTTAGGGGCACGCCTGGCAATTTTATTAACGGCCAATCAACCCCTGGCGCTTTGCCTTACGAACAGATGGAAAATATAATTGATAATTTGTTATAACCAAGATTATTCATCCAATGTTTTGTTCGTAAATTATAAAGGTCGGTTTAATTTCAATTTATTAAATAAACTTAATTCTATGCCTAATCTTAATAACAAAGTCGCTTTAATTACTGGCGCGCGCCGCGGTATGGGCCGCGCTCATGCTTTGACTTTGGCTAAATATGGGGCCAAGGTGGTGGTCACTGACATCAGTCAAGGAGAATGTCAACAGGTTGTTGAAGAAATTAACAAACAAGGCGGCCATGCCTTGGCTCTTAAACTTGACGTCACTCAAAAAGACGAAGTGGCTCAAGTGTTTCAAGCAGCAGTGCAAAAATTTGGCCGCATAGATGTTTTAGTTAATAATGCTGGCATTGCTGAATTTCAATCTTTTTTAATAATGAGCGAGGAAGAATGGGATAAAACTTTGGATATAAATTTGAAAGGTCAATTTTTATGCGCTCAAGCAGCGGCAATTCAAATGAAAAAACAAGGCAGCGGCGCGATTGTGAATATCGCTTCAGTGGCCATGGGCCAACAAGGTATTGGTCTTCCAAATATTGCCCATTATTGCGCGTCTAAAGGCGGCATTGCGGCTTTAACCGAGGCCTTAGCCGTAGAATTGGCTCAATTTAACATCAGAGTAAATTGCGTAGCGCCAGGCATTATAGAAACGCCAATGATTAACACCGTTAAATCAGACCCAAAAACATTTGAAGCCATGCTAGCTCAAGTGCCGCTTCGTCGCGCTGGCAAACCAGAAGAAGTTTCCGAATTAGTGGCTTTTTTAGCTTCAGATGATTCAAGCTATATGACTGGTTCAGTTGTGGTCATTGACGGCGGCTGGTTAGCTGGATAGATAATTTAAAATTTTTTATTAAAACTTGCCCCATAAGTACCCTGAACGATTTGTATGCGATGATAAAAGAAAGCGATAAAATTTTAACTTTTTAATAAAGGTCACATAAAAAAATTAATGGATATTTAATAAAAATTTATGATGTGGTCATTTTACAACAATCCAATGGGTTTTGGCTTTGGCTGGGTTTTTATGATTCTGTTCTGGATTTTGATTGCCTGGGGCATAATCGCATTTATCAAATGGGTCGGCAGTCAGAATGAAAAAGATAAGAAAGGAAACAATAAAGAAAAAAGCGCTCTTGATATTTTAAAAGAGCGCTATGCCAAAGGCGAGATTGATAAGCACGAGTTTGAGGAAAAGAAAAAAGATCTAAGTTAATTTTTGCCAAGATTTAATCTGAGTTTTTCATAAGATAAGCTTAAGAGTTGATTCAAAATTTTAAAATTACTAAAAAATATGGCTATTCAAACTCAACAATTTAATATCACTGGCATGCACTGCGCTTCGTGCGCCGGATTGATTGAGCGCGGCTTGAAAAAAGTGAATGGCGTTAAAACCTTGAATGTTAACTTTGCAGCTGAAAAAGCGCGCGTGGTTTTTGACAGCTCACTCACATCAATAGATCAGCTTATTAGCGCGGTAGAAAAGTCTGGCTATAAAGCCCGGGTGGCTGAGGCCAGTAATCCTGAAGCAGAACAACGTCAACGGGAAAATGTTATCAAAACATACTGGCGAAAATTTTTCTGGGGCCTTATTTTAAGCGTCCCTATGTTCTATTTCATGTTATTAGATTTTTTCTCGTTTCTGCCCGGTCGCGCCGCACTCTTGCCATACATTGGCATTGTCTCGCTTATCCTCACGATGCCAGTGCAATTTATTATCGGCGCCGGCTTCTATAAAGGCATGTGGAGCAGTTTAAGAATGAAAACATTTAATATGGACAGTTTGATTGCGATTGGCACCTCAACTGCTTTCTTCTATAGTTTAGTCCAGTTTATGGCTTATGCGTTGAAAACTGGCGGACTCATTGGATTAAATGGCGCCAAAATTCCAGAACTTTATTTTGAAACCGCCGCTTTCCTAATTACTTTTGTGATGCTTGGAAAATGGTTGGAAGCAAAAGCCAAAGGACGCACTTCAGACGCGATTAAAAAATTAATGGGTTTGCAAGCTAAAACTGCGCGTCTGATAAAAAACGGCGTGGTTACAGATGTGCTGATTGAGCAAGTAGTGGCCGGCGATACGATTGTGGTGCGGCCGGGTGAAAAAATACCAGTAGACGGTATAATTATTAAAGGCAATTCTTCGGTGGATGAATCAATGCTGACTGGAGAAAGCATACCAGTGGAAAAAAATGTTGGCGCTATTGTGATCGGCGCTACCATTAATAAACATGGCAGTTTTGAGTTCACCGCCACCAAAGTGGGGAGCGAAACAATGCTCGCCCAAATCATTCGCGTGGTTGAGGAAGCCCAAGGGTCAAAAGCGCCCATCCAAGCATTGGCGGATAAAATTTCAGCTTACTTTGTACCGCTTGTTATTAGCCTGGCTGTGCTGATATTTTTAGCCTGGTATTTTGTGCTCGGCGCTAGCCTCACTTTCGCTCTGATGGCTTTTACCTCAGTAATTGTCATTGCCTGTCCTTGTGCTTTGGGGCTGGCCACACCAACCGCTATTATGGTTGGCACAGGTAAAGGCGCGGAACATGGTGTGCTTATCAAAGGCGGCGAGCCGCTGGAAGCGGCCTGTAAAATTAAAGCCGTGGTGTTTGACAAAACCGGCACCTTGACTAAAGGTCAGCCAGAAGTCACTGATGTCATAGGTGCTGGTCTAACTGATGAAAAACAAATTATAATGCTGGCGGCAAGTTTAGAAAAACTGTCCGAGCATCCGCTGGCCGAGGCGATTGTTAAATACGCTCAAGAAGAATCCATTTCGCTAAGTGAAGTAACCGAGTTTAGAGCCATTCCAGGTCACGGTGTTGAAGGAATATTAAATGGCGCTAAATATTATTTTGGCAACCGCAAATTGATGTCTGATGTGATTGGTCTGCCAACTATTGTGCTTGAAAAAGTTGAAGACAAAATTTGTAAATTAGAAGAAAGTGGCAAAACAGTCGTACTTTTGGCCTCGGGGCAAGAAATTTTAGGACTGGTGGCGGTCGCGGATACGCTTAAAGAAACAACTATTGAAGCGGTGCGCGCTTTGCAAGAGCAACACTTGGAAGTTTTTATGATTACCGGTGACAATCGCCGCACAGCTAAAGCTATTGCCAGCCAAGCCGGCATTAAAAATGTGTTGGCCGAAGTATTGCCTGAAGATAAAGCCAATGAAGTGAAAAAACTTCAGGGCACTGGCGTCAAAGTCGCTATGGTCGGCGATGGCATTAATGACGCGCCAGCATTGGCTCAAGCAGACCTGGGCATTGCTATGGGTTCGGGCACGGATGTGGCTATGGAAACCGGCGGCATTGTCATAATTAAAAATGATTTGCGCGATGTCTTAACCGCCATAAAATTAAGCCGTGAAACAATGGGGAAAATCAAACAAAATATGTTTTTTGCTTTATTTTACAATGTCATTGGCATTCCCATTGCCGCGCGCGTGTTTGCCGGGCTAGGCATAATCCTTAAGCCAGAATTAGCTGGTCTGACTATGGCCTTAAGTTCAATTTCAGTTGTCAGTAATTCATTATTGCTGCGCCGTTTCCATCCGCAAAAAAGAAATTATATTTCTCTGATCGCGCCGATAATAATGGGCGCGGCATTCTTGTCGTTATTTATTATGTTCGCGAAGTGGAGCAGCATGTAAAAACTCTTACAATTTATTATTCTCATTTTTAAAACCACTCACGCCTTGAGTGGTTTTAGAATCGGGGTGCGGAGAATTGAACTCCGGCTACATCCACCCCATGGACGCGTACTACCGTTATACGACACCCCGCCTTTCCCGACAAAAAACAAAAGCCCTGGGCTTGTGGTGACCTGCCGCTGGCAGGTCTCCTCGCCCGTTGGCGATAATAATCCGCCAACCCCATGGACGCGTACTACCATTATACTACGCCCCGTTAAATTAAAAAGTGATTTCTCTCCTTTTTCTGCGCTCAAAATCTCTTTTCTTAATGGTTTCCCTTTTGTCATATTTCTTTTTGCCGCGGGCGATGCCAATTTCTAGCTTGATCAGGCCGTGCTTAAGATAAACTTTTAAGGGAACAACGGTGATGCCTGCTTCTTTTGATTTGCCCAATAGAATTTTTAATTCTTTTCTGTTTAAAAGCAATCGGCGCTCCTGATAGGGATCATAATTTCTTTGAACCAGTTGAGCTGGTTTATAGGAAGAAATATGCGCCTTGACAAGCGAAGCTTGTCTGTCATCCTTAATATTAATGTATGAACCCTTAAGATTAATGCCGCCATTTTTGACTGCTTTGACTTCTGGACCAGATAATACCAAACCAGCCTCAAAAGTGTCAAGGATCTGGTAATCATAATAAGCAAGTTTATTAATGGTAATAGACATATTACTCTTTAATTATAACAAATTTTAGGATATAATGAATTCATATGACTATTTATGACTATTAAAGATACAATTAAACAAAAAATAAATCAAGTTTTAAAGAAAAAATATAAGCTTGAGAATATTGAATTTCAGGTAGCCTACTCGCCCCAAAGCGAGCTGGGTGATTATTCTTGCAATGTTGCCATGGCGCTGGCTAAAAAATTCAAAAAAAACCCGCTGGAAATCGGGCAAGACATTGCGCTTGAGCTGGCTGACAAAAATTTTACAAAGGTTGAAGCAGCCAAGCCTGGATTTATAAACTTCTATTTGTCTGAAAAAACCCTTAAAAAAACGTTGGGGGAAATTTTAGAAAAGAAGGATAAATATGGGGAAATTAAGGCAGAGAAAAAACTAAAAATTCAAATTGAGTTTATTTCAGCTAATCCTACCGGGCCATTAACTTTGGCTAATGGCCGAGGTGGCTTTGCTGGAGATGTACTGGCTAATGTCTTAAGCTTAGCCGGACATAAAGTTGCCAGAGAATATTTGGTAAATAATTGGGGAAATCAGGTAAAAATTCTTGGACACTCAATCCTTAAAGACAAAGAGGCTGAATATTCTGGCGAATATATCAATCAATTGGCCAAACAAATTAAGGGTGATGATGCTTTTGAAGTTGGTTTAAAAGGAGCGGAAATAATTCTGGAAAAATATATTAAACCAGCGGTGCAAAGAATGGGGATTAAATTTGATCATTGGTTTTACGAAAAAGAACTGCACGAAAAAGGCAAAATTGATAAAATGCTTGAAGAATTAGAAAAGAAAAATTTAGTTTATAAAAAAGACGGCGCAACGTGGCTGAAAACCGCGGACATGCGAGAAGCTGATGATAAAGACAGGGTATTAATTAAATCCAATGGCGATAAAACATATTTTTTGGCCGACATCGCCTATCACTGGGATAAATTTCATCAAAGAAAATTTGACAGAGTAATTAATCTTTGGGGAGCTGATCATCACGGCTATGTGCCAAGAATGAAATCAGCCGTGGAATTGATCGGCTATCAAGGGCAGTTGGAAATATTTTTAATGCAAATAATGCGGCTGATTGAAAATGGCCAAGAAGTTAGAATGTCCAAAAGAAAAGGGAGATATGTGACAATGGATGAGCTGATCAATGAAGTAGGGCTCGATGTGACAAGATTTTTCTTTTTAATGCATGCCAGCAACAAGGCAATGGATTTTGACTTAACTTTGGCCAAAGAAAAATCACAGAAAAATCCAGTTTACTATGTGCAGTACGCGCATGCTAGAATCTGCTCCATAATTGAAAAATCCCGAGGCAAGCTCGGGATCCCGACCGAAGCGTCGGGACAAGAGCTAAAGCCGACTGAAAAGGAATTGATTAAAGAAATGATAAAATGGCCGGAACTTATTCAGGAAGTGGCTGAAAATTATGAAGTGCATAAATTACCCTTTTATGCCATTGCCCTGGCTGACAAATTTCATAATTTTTATGAGCAGTGCCGAGTGATTAAAAACAATCAGGTGGTTAAAGACAGGTTGAATTTAGTTAAAGCTGTTAAACAAGTTTTAGAAAATGTTTTAAGAACTTTAGGTGTTAGCGCGCCAGAAAAGATGTGATATAATAAATAGCATGGGGAATAAACAAATACAAACATCTTTAGCAGAACCTGTACCGGGATGGAAAATTCAACTGGCGTATTTTTATGCTAAACATAAAATACTTATTAAAAGATCCGCTGTATTTTTACTGTTTTTTGCTGATATTATCATTGTCTTTCTCTTAGGCTCGGTGTTTATTAATTACCAAACAGGGGCAATGAAAGAACAAGATGTTTTAAACCAATTGAAATTGAATTTGGTCAATCCAGAGGCAATCAGTAAAAATAAACCGAAAAGCTTAGTGGCGGGTGAAGTAACTAGCATCACCAATAATAATAAGCATGATTATCTGGCCACAATAAAAAATAACAACAGCGATTGGGCAGTGATGGAACTGCGCTATACTTTTGAAGTGGCTGGTAAATCTCTGGAGCCGAGAGAAACATTCCTCCTGCCAAACAGTGAAAAACAATTGATGTATTTTAATTCAGAAATTGAGGGTGAGGCAACCTTAAAAATTCTTGGCAGCCGCTGGCAAAAAATCAAAGATTTTAGTCTGCTCTCGCATCAAGACGGGATAAAAGTAAAAAAAAGTGTTTTTCAACCGATGAGCTCTAGCTCAACGGCCGGTCAGGTGGCAATAATGATTGTTAATGAAACACCTTATAGTTTCTGGGAAGTTGGTTTGTCGGTGGTGATATATAATCACAGTTTAAAACCAATTGGCCTAGACTACATTATGATTAATAAACTGATGTCAGGGGAGGAAAGGAAAATTGAAATTGGCTGGCAGGAGAGCCTGAATGAGTCTGTGCGGCAGGTTAAAGTTTATCCAGAAGTAAATTTACTTAGCCAAGACTCTATTATGGAGATTGAAGCAGGACCTGGCTCGCCGCCAGGACGGGAATAATTTTTACAAATTGAATTTAACGGATTAAATTTCAGATGTGTCTGAAATTTTTTAACGGATGATTAAGAATTATTTACAATATTTAAAAAAAATAGATTGGCTGCTGCTGGCACCAACCATGCTGCTGACCATCTTGGGACTGGCCAGCCTCTATACTGGCACCCTCAATGTTGAAAATCCTGATTGGACGTTATTTAACAAGCAGCTTATTTTTTTTGTGATTGGTTTTGCCGCCATGATTCTTGCTAGTGCCATTGACTACCGTAGATTGAAAGACTACAGTCTGATTTTGTATTTTGGCTCAATCATACTGATGATAGCAGTACTTCTCTGGGGCGCAACGATCAGGGGCACGACCGGCTGGTTTTACTTTTTTGGCTTTGGGCTGCAACCGGTAGAGCTGACAAAATTTATTTTGGTCATTAGCCTGGCTTATGTTTACACTAAAAGAAAAGGCAGAGAAAATGAATCGGGAACAATTTTAATCACGGCGCTTTTGACTTTAATCCCGGCTGCCTTAGCCATGCTGCAACCAGACTTTGGCTCAGCGGCAGTGATGCTGGCTATCGGCTTGGGATTTTTTGGGCTGTTATCTATGAAACCAAAACATTTGATAATCTTACTAATCGGCGTGGTAATATTAAGCATGGCGGCTTGGAATCTTTTACTCTTTGACTATCAAAAAACAAGAATTTCAACCTTTTTAAATCCAACGAGTAACCCCTTAAAAGAGGGATATAATGTCCGGCAATCAGTCATCGCTATCGGTTCAGGCCAGCTCTTGGGCAGGGGGTTGGGACTAGGCACGCAGAGCCAACTACGTTTTTTGCCTGAAACACAAACTGACTTTATTTTTGCCATGATAGCCGAGGCTTTGGGATTGGTGGGAACAATTTTAGTCTTGGGGCTATTTACGGTGCTATTGCTAAGATTAATATTAATTATGCGCCAGGCACGTGACGATTTTAGCTGTTATTTGGTCTATGGATTTGGCTTGATATTTTTTGTGCAGCTGGTGATTAATCTTGGGATGAATATGGGTATGCTGCCGGTAGCCGGACTGTCACTGCCCTTTATTAGTTATGGTGGGTCATTTTTAGTAGTGGCAATGTTTGCCACTGGCATAGTGGTTAACATCAGAATTAGACAGAAGATACTGGCTTGACACTTAAAAGATTTGGATTTATAATATTATTACTTAAAAACAAAAGCTAAATCGATGTCTATTGCCCTGAAACAATTGAGAAAAGAAGCAATAATATTTTGCCCTCTGTGTGACAAGGACTATCGGCTGTCAAAAATGAAAGTGATTGAAAACACCGGAGAAACAGCTTTGGTTCACAGCCATTGCCCGCGATGTCAGGGAGCGGTTTTATCGCTCCTATATACTGATTTTTTGGGAGTGACCATGATGGCCGTGATAACTGATATGAATTATGACGATACTATAAGAATCAAAGATAGCGGGATGGTTAAGGAGGATGATGTTTTGGAGGTTTATAAAAAAATAGATTAATTAAACATTTAGATCATGTCAAAGATTAAACTCAATGCTCGTCAAAGAGGCAAAGAAAAACAAGGATTAGGCAAAGAAATTCCGGCTGTTGTTTATGGACCAAATTCTGAAAATATTAATTTGGCGATAGATGCCAAAGAATTTAACAAGGCTTATCATCAAGCCGGTGAATCAACTTTGATTGAATTGGCAGTGGAAAATCAAGAGCCGATTAAAGTTTTGATTCATGCTGTTCAACGCAACCCAGTCAATGACCAATATATTCATGTTGATTTTTATCAACTGGCTATGAATAAAAAATTGGTAGTTGAGGTTGAGTTGAGATTCACTGGCATTGAAGAGGTGGAAAAGGCTAGCCAGGGCGAAGTAACAAGAAATATGGATGTCCTTGAAGTTGAATGTTTGCCAAAAAATTTGGTCAAAGAAATTGAGGTTGACATCAGAAAAAAACTAAAAGAGATCGGTGATGTGCTGAATGCCAAAGATATCAAGTTGCCAGCGGGCTTGGTTCTGGTGACTGACCCAGAAGCATCAATTATCAGTGTCCAAAAGATTAAAGAAGAAATATTTGAGGAACCTAAAAAAGAAGAAGCCCCAGCGGCAGGAGAAACTGAAGAGAAAAAAGAGGAAGTCCAAGAGGGAGACACAAAACCAGAGGGGAATAAGAAAGAAGATAAGACTACCTAGCAATCTAAAAATCAAATGACAAATTTTAATCAGATTATTAGCAAGATAATTAAATACCAACTAATACTTTTAGTTGGTATTTTAGTGCTAGTTGAGGGATTGCTTATTTATCAATTAGCGTATATTTGTTGGTATGATCAGCAACCAGTAATGACTAAAAATATTACTATTAATAATATTAATAATGCAGAAAATTTGATTAGCAGAAGGATTGATGGCTTGGTGGTTGATAAAGGCCGAGAAAATCTAACGCCGGTGGCAGTAACAATTGATAACCATTTTGATTCTTGGCCAAATTATGGCCTGTCTGGGGCAAGTGTAGTCTATGAAACCTGTGTGGAAGGTAGCGCCACAAGATTTTTAGCAATTTATACTCCTGAAAAAGACAGCGGGGAACTGGCTAAAATCGGACCAATCAGATCAACCCGGCCGTATTTTGTGGAATTGGCCAAAGAATATGGGGCGCTGTTGGCCCATTCAGGCGGTTCACCCGCAGGCTTAAAAAGAATTGAAGAGCTGGGTGTGAGCAACCTGGAAGAAATTGCTTGGTGGGGACCAGACTATTTTTGGCGGGTTTATTCGCGCCCAGCGCCCCATAATCTATTTACCTCAAGTGATAATTTGGCACATGGCGTGGTTGATTGGCAGCTTAAAGATAAAATGCCTGATTATCAGGCATGGCAGTTCAACGTACAAATTAAAACAAATAACTCTGAAACGGCTAATAAAATTAAAATAAAATTTTCAGCGGCAGACGTTTATAATGCAGCTTACGAATACGGCACAACCACCCAAAGTTATTTAAGGTTTCAAGGGAATGAAAAGCAGATTGACGCGCTGAATAATAAACAATTGGCCGTGCAAAATGTGGTCATCCAATTTGTGCCTCAAGAAGTCGTGTTGGACAATGAGGGCAGAATAAAACTTAATTTAATTGGCCAAGGCAATGCCTGGATATTCCGCGATGGGCTAATAATTAGGGGTAATTGGCAGAAGAGTGATTACAATTCTAGAACTATTTTTTATGACGAGACTGGCAATGAGATTAAATTTAAACCAGGTAATACCTGGATTGAGATATTACCTGGCAAAAAAGAAGTAATAATCAGCAGTTAAGACCGGCGGCATTGGTAATTTATACCTGGGGATAAAGATAATTAACAAAACATAGACCGACCAAAACTGTGCCAAATTTTTTCTTGGGTGTAAAAGAATTTATCATTATTTTCTCATCTTTCAACCTATATTTAACTGAATAACCGTTAAAATAAAGCTCGTTTAAACTGGCCTTGAGCTGATGTTTCGTTTCAGCTTGGCTGATATTGCCGCTGCATTCACACACAAGACCGCCATATTTTTGCTTGGTTTTTTTATCATACAGCCAACCATAGATGATACCGGCCGTGCCTCTCTGGCCGCCTACCATGTTGCAGACTGACATAATTGTCTCCATGACAGAACCATGGGTATAGCTTTGGGGTTTTTTCACCAGTCTGGCAACGCCCGGCAGAATTGATGAATAAGTCATAATATTATATGACTCAATCCCCGCCTCTTTCAAGGCCAGGTGATATGAACCGGCGTGAAAAGTAATATCACTTTCTCCCCGACCTTTAGTAATAAAGTAATCTTTGGGGATGCGATTGCCTATGATTAAATTAGCGCCGGCGTCCCAAGACCGTGGTAACTGTTTCATCTCTTTATCACCCTCCTAATTGTTAGTTAATAATATTTATTTTCCATGTTGTGGATAAATGAAAGATAATTATATTATAGAGCAAAAAAAACAAAAGAAAAGCGGAAAAGAGATTGTGCAACTAAAAGACACCCGTATAAGGTGTCTGGCAAATATCCGCCCCGTCCACTTTGTTCTCCGCCCACCAGGATTCGGACCTGGGACCTCCTGCTTAAAAGGCAGTTGCTCTACCAGCTGAGCTATAGGCGGAAAACAAAAAGAACGGACAAATCTCCCAAACCAGTCTCGCCAAATGCACGTCTAGGCGTGGAGCTATAACAGCGCATCACTTTAAAAAAAGTCTATCAAATTATTAAAAAAAATGCAAGTTTTTTAAAATTTGTCATTTTCCAGATATATGTTAAAATAATATAATAATTGTTAACAACTAATTGAAATAATATGCAAGACCATAATCAAGATGTCCGGTCCAAAGATGGCCGGGAAGGCAAGAAAATCTTGCTTTTTGCCGGACTATTTGTAATTTTACTCGTGGCCGCTTATTTTACCCAGAACAAAAACAAGGCTAACGCAGAAAAAATCAATTTTGACCTGTATGTGATGAGCCAATGTCCTTATGGCACACAGGCTGAAGAAGCGGTTGCCGCTGCCATGGCTGGCCTTGAGGATTATGTTAATTTTAACGTGGAATATATTGCGGACAAAACTGCTGATGGCAACTTCCAATCTTTACATGGCCAAAATGAAGTTATGGGCGATTTATATCAATTATGCGTCAAAAACAATTATCAGGATAAATTTTGGAAATATCTGGCATGCCAAAATAAAAATTACCAGGACTTAAATTCTAGTTTTGAGTCTTGCGCCAATGAAATTGGCGCTGATTTTAGCGAGCTTAAAACTTGCGCTGCAGGTCAGACAGGGGCTGAACTTTTAACTGCCAGCTTGACTAAAGCCAAAGAATTAAATGTCAGTGGCAGCCCGACATTTTATATTAATGGTGAACAATATACCGGCGCCAGAACACAGATTGCACTCCAGCGGGCGCTGTGTGAAGCAACTGAAAATAAGGCCAAAGTCTGTCAAGAATTGCCTCAAGATAAAGAATTTACTGCCTACTTAATACGCGATTCAAGATGCACCACTGACATGTGCGCCACTACCGGGCTTGAGGAACAATTAAAAACTACTTTCCCAAAAATCAAATTTGCCGAAATGGATTATATAACTGACAAGGGCAAAGAATTTTTTGAAAAGTATGAACTGACTTATTTACCAGCTGTTTTATTTACCAAAGATGTTGAAATGACGGATAATTATAACCAAGTGCAAAAATATCTGACCCCGACCGGTGACTTGTATAATTTAGCCATTGGCGCCAGCCATGATCCTGCTAAAGAGATTTGTTATAATAACATTGATGATACTGGCAATGGCAAGGTGGACTGCGCTGATCCTGACTGCACAGGCTTTTTGGAGTGCCGGAGCGAGAAAGCAAAAAGGCTTGATTTATTTGTGATGAGCATGTGCCCTTATGGCACACAAGCCATGAATGTGATGAAAGAAGTCTTGGATAATTTTGGCAATAATGTTGATTTCCACATCAATTATATTGCTAACGAAAATGCTGACGGCAGTTTTCAATCTTTGCATGGCCAGAACGAGGTTGATGAAAATATACGCGAGTTATGCGCCCTGAAATATTATCCTGAAACTTATCTGGATTATATCTGGTGCCGCAATAAAAATATCCAGGGCGACTGGACGGAGTGCGCGGCTAATTATCCATCTATCAAAGCTTGTTTTGAAGGCAGTGAGGGCAAAAAATTGCATAGTGAGAATATTGCCCTGGCTAATAGTTTAGACATTGGCGCCAGCCCGACATGGCTGGTTAATAACAGATACGCATTTAATGGCATTGATGCGGAAACTGTCAGGGCTAATTTCTGCAAATACAACGATGTTGACGGCTGCCAGAATGCCTTAACTGGCCAAACCCAGGCTGGCAGTACCAGTACTCCGGCAGGAAGTTGCAATTAAATATTTATGGCGACTCCTTATCAAAATCTCCTCCGACACGATATCGGGGGAGATTTTATTTTAGTTATTTTACCCTTCATGAGCGTCAGAACATTTGAGAAAACTCAACTATCCTGAACTTGCGCTAATTGATCCAGTAAGGAGGGATACTTTCACTTTCGCTACTCATGAAGGAAAAAATGACTAAAATTTCTTATTATTTCATCTTACAGTAATTATTATAATTTTGTCAATAAATTTGGGATATTGTATTATAATAGCATATAACTAAAAAAATGTCAATAGACTGCGGTAATGTGCACACACATTTGGCGGTTTTCACCAAAATTTTGGACAAAACTGAAAAAATCTAATGGCTCTAAAAAATATGGAATGTTCTAAAATTTTATTAAATCAAAACCCAACTTTACAAGTTAGGTTTTTATAATATCAACAATAATTATTCTTCAACTGTCTTTATACAGTTAATCCTCTATTTTTTTGACAACCCCCTTATTAGCATCAACTTCCACTAAATCTCCGTCATTAAAAACCTGCGTAGCAAATGTAGTACCAACAACACATGGGATTTTAAATTCGCGGGTAGCAATTGCGGCATGACAGTTGATGCCACCAAGATCAGTAACTAAGCCTAAAGCTTTTTTAATATATGGCATATATTCAATAATGGTCTCTCTACAAATAACCACTTTACCGTTGCAATTTTTTATATCAGATAACCCGCGCACTATTTTAACTTGCCCTTTCACCTTGCCTTGACAGGCCGTCAAACCTTTCAGCTCTCTCGCTTGATTATTTATGGCTGGTATAAATCCATGCCGCCGTAAAAAAACTTTAGCTGCATCACCGGTATAAATATGAGTATTTTTCTTTGTACCAACAAATATATAAAAAAATTTTCTTTTAGAAATTTCTCTTCCATCAACCAGCTTTGCTAATTCTTTGATGAGATAACTATCAATAGGCTTATTACCATATTTTTTCTGCAAAAACTTGTAAGCACAATTATAAAGAGGATAAACAATTTTTGCCCCACTATCTCGTAAATTGCCGTTCAATTCAATTAACTCATCTCTTCGTTTACTTTCTTCTAAATCTACCAATCTTTCAACATAATACGAATAAATTAAGATCGGACCAATATCCTTCATGGAATTCAAACATTGTTTAGGCAGGTTATGTCCAGCCGATTGATAATTTGTAATTATTTCTTTATATTGAGCAAAAATTTTTTCTATTTTTCCGTTGCAATATTGACTTATAATCTGCTGATAATTTTTCCTATCTTCTTTTTTATTTACAAATACATCCATTTCTTGATTATTCCCAATAGCAACTATCTTAGATAAATTAAATCCACTGATCTTGTCTAACGATAAATAAGTCCACTTTATAAAATCCCTCTTGAGAATAGAGGTGGGCCGGCTCACAAAAATCTGCCATTTAGAGCTTTGATAATGAATCATAAATCTCAATAATGCTGCGTATATCTAATTCTAGCTAAATTTAAAACTAGGATTCCATAGTATACGGACATTGCTTTTATTAATACGGGGATAATAATAGCTCAAACGCGCCAGCACATCCTTTGCCTCTTTGTTTAATTTACCTTTCTCAATGTCATTTAATAATTTCTGTGATGGTTTCCAATCCTCTCCTAATCCGTCAGCCAAAGGTTTTATTGAATAAAATTCCATTACCGCATTTATCTTTTTTAATTGAATTTTACTCCTGCTAGCCAGATATTTCTCACCTTTTGATAAATAGCTATTAAGGGCTTTGACTACTTTTTCATTTCTTTTCTCATCGGCTAATTTGCCATCAATCTCAACATATGAACGAGTAAGGGTTTGAGCTAATGGCTTTGAAGTTGCTAACCGATTGTGAATGTCAATATAAATAGAATTGTTTTTATAAAACTCATAACAAATTATTTTCTTATAAGGAAAATTTTTAAATACTGGCCAGCCTAGACCTTGTAAATCGTGCCATTCTTTGACTAATAATTTTTCATTTTTATTATAAGTATAAGGTCCGTGGAACTCATGACCTAAATTATGCCAACGAGAATAAATCATTTCCGCATACAGCCATAATCTGCCATTCAACCTTGTTATAACGGAAGATGACATTAAATATTTTCTAGCCTTTTTAAGCCGTGTAAAATTATCTTTTTGCTCCTTATTTGACCAAAGTATATTTTTCCCATGCTGACAAAAATGATTAGTCTGATATTTGTTATAAAGAATTTCAGCTAATATATTGGCCATTTCTATTTGCTGTACCTGATTCAGCTGCCAAATTTTACGAGAACGAAAAATCATTGTTAATCTTGCCAATGGACTCGGGTAAGGGATTATTTTAGAAATTCTTGAAACTGATTTATATTTACTCTCTAAGCTTTTTACTCTTTCATAAAATTTTTGAGCTATTACTGGCTCAGAAAATATTGAGGCTTCATTAGTGGTTTTCAATACTGGCATAGGCCATCTGCCAGAAGAACCGCCTTTGCCCATACCTCTCAAAATACAAAGGCAATTGGCATCTATTAATTTTTTAGCTTTTTGGCTAAGCTTCATATATTTTACCTTTATTAGCGTCAAGAATTATTGTTTGATTATTTTTTAATCTTTTGAGAGTATTTTTAACTCCCACAATGCAAGGTATATTAAATTCACGAGCAATTATGGCAGCGTGACAAGTTAAACCACCTTTTTCACAAATAATTCCAGCTGCCTCTGTAAGTGCCAAAGCAATAACTGGAGTAGTAAAAGTAGTCACAATAATACAGCCGCGTTTTGGCTCAACTGGCTTGGCAGGATTTTTAATAATTAAAACCTTCCCTTCCACAATGCCTGGGGAAGCTGTAATACCTTTTAAATCCGTTTCTTTTTTCGCCATACTATTGTTCCAATTTTTGATAAGTTGTATTCCCATCATCATCTATTTCAAATTTACCTACTTCGCCAGCAGGCAGGTAATATAAATCAACAGTTCTTTTTTGACCCGGAATAGTCTCGTATTTTTCTTTATTTATTGTTTTGTCTAAACCGAATAAACGCAATTTGGCCTTTCCTTCCTCATTAAATTTTAAATACTGCGTTCCCACTCCAATTATTTCTCTTGGCGCATGCATATGACCACAGGTCAAGGCAATTTTAGTTTTAGCTGGCAACCTACGACAAAGTTCTAAAATATATTTACTGATCGGTAAAAATTGTTTATAAGGAACTCTCTCTGATCCTGGCAAACCAGCATCTTCAACTCTTGTCTGATAAACTCCTGGTTTTTTTGGTCCTTTAAATGGTGTCTCGTGAGCAAATATTAAAACACTTTCTTTGTCTTTCATTTTCTCAGCAAACTCATCCATTGTATTATTAAGTTCTTGCATTTGCTTATCATCCTTCTCATTCACATTTATTGACGGCCAAAAAACTAAAGACTTCTTTTTATCTAAATCTAAATGAATAGGTTTATCATATGTCTCAATATTTTGCTCCTTAAGTAAAGTTTGGACTGCTTCAAGTTTTTCAGGTATAGCACGATCAGCATTCCCTACGATATGCTTGACTTCGCTTTTAAATTCTCCTAATTGTTTTACAACATCTTCAACCCATCTTCTCATATCTTCTAAAGATTCCTGATATTTTTTCTCTTGTTTTGCTCTCCATAAAGCATAAATTACAATATCTTGCTCCACTCCTTTGATTTTAAGCTCTTTAGAAAATTCCTGATATTCTGAAGAGTTAATGAGTTTTTTATAATCCTCCATCTCTTCTGATAATTTATCTTCCTGACTCTCCTTATCATATCTTACTTCCAATCCCTTACCCTCCCTAACATATTTTGAAATTATACCTGTCCCTCCCACATCACCAATATGAACAATCATATCTAAATCAACGCCTCCTTGTTCTAATTTTCTTAAAGGTTCTAAAGCCCGTTTTATCTGCTCTGATCCTTTTAAATCTTGAGTGTCAGAAATAACACCAATTTCATATTTATTTTTATCTGGGTTTTGACTCATATTTTTCTATTAAAATTTGCAATTTCGTATATTCCTATTGTCCCATTTTTAGCCCAAAAAGTCAAAAAACATCTAATCAAAAATCCCCAAATTATTATTGGGGATTTTAACACCTTAAATGAGGTTATAATAAAAGACAAATGCCCACATACTGATAAATTTTAAATATCAACTAGAATTATTGAGTAGCGGCAGGGGTATTGCCTATCTTATACTGCAAGATTGCTTGAACTACTTTGCCGCTGTCTTTGAGCTCTTCAATAAAGACGATTTGACTATTGTTGATATTCATATAGTCTTGAGGACCATGGAGCTCATTGCCTAATTTAACTAAAATTAATTGCGGCTGTTGGTCTGTGCCTGATGGCGGCACTTGTTGGAGCGGGTTAGAAGCTTGTAAATAGTAGATATCCTCAAGCAAGGTACTTTTGTCGTTGCGGTCTGTAATTTTACCAAAATAGACCTGGTCATTGCTTAAAAAGACTGCGTGATAGGCATCTTTGTTGTATTTTAAGCTGGCTGAATAACCTTTGTCACCGAATAGACTAATGGCGGTGTATTGATTAACTAAAAAACCAATCACCACAAGAACAACAACCACAATAATGACAGTTACTAAAGTTTTAACGCCTTTAGTAGCATGACCTTTGGCTGGTCGCTTGTCTGCGTCTTTGGCATTGCTTGGAAGCTCTAAGCTAAAATCAGCCTTTTTGGCTTCCGTTTTAATATCCATAGCCATATGAATTGCCTTTTTTATAGATGTTTCAAAATCTATAAATTATTAATAATTAAAATTGACCTAAGGTCATTATAACACAACGAACATCACTTGAAAATGTGTATAAAGTAGCTGACTAAGCAGTTGTTTTATTTAATGTCTAGGATCTTATATCTTACCAGCCCTTTGGGAGCTTGGAATTCTACTGTGTCGCCCTTTTTATGGCCCAAGAACGCGCGGCCAATTGGTGATTCATTTGAAATCTTGTTGTTTAAAGGGTCTGATTCATGACAACCAACAATAGTGCATTCTTTTTTATTGTCAGCCTCATCTTTGAATTTGACAGTTGAACCAACACCCACAATACCATTGCCAGAATTGCCATTTTCTTCAATCACCACGGCATTTTTTATGGCACTATCAAGTTCGGCTATTTTCATTTCTAAAAAAGCCTGCTCGTCCTTAGCAGCGCTATATTCTGCGTTTTCAGATAGGTCGCCTAATTCTTTGGCTTCTTGAATATGTTCAGCAATATTCTTCCGTTCAATATTAATCAAATATTTAAGCTGATCTTTTAATTTTTGCAAACCATCTAAAGTAATATAAATTTTGTTGTTATCTGGCATATTTAATTAAGGTTTAAGGATATAGTTGAAATGATAATATATATTAATATGTCTGTCAAGCGCAATGCAGTTTATTTCTCATTAAAATACCATTCAACTACTTCTTTAAATACGGGTACGGCCACCGCTGACCCTTCACCTCCGTTTTCTAAAAGAATGGTAATAACAATGCGCGGTGAGTCATAAGGGGCAAAACCAGTAAACCAAGCATGCGATTCTTTGTCAGCACCAACTTGAGCCGTGCCTGTCTTACCAGCCACCGCCACAGGCAAAGACTGCAAAGATTGGGCTGAACCACTGGTCACAGTTGCTCGGAGAGCTCGGCGAATGATATCTATATTTTCGTCAGAGGCTAAATTTTTTGCCAAAACATATTCCTGGTTATTGATAGAATTATGCTCGTTTTTTAGGCCGTCAGCATTAATAATTTCTTTTAACAGGTGTGGCTGATAAAGAGTACCGCCGTTGGCAAAAAAAGCAGTGTAGCTGGCAACTTGAAGTGGAGTAACTAAAATATCGCCTTGGCCAATGGCTAGATGGTAAGTATCGCCAATATACCAAGATTCCTGCTTAGTTTTTTCCTTCCAATCCTTGCTGGGTAAAAAACCAGCTGCTTCGCCCGGCAAATCAATGCCTAAGGTTTTAGATAAATAAAATTGTCTGGCAAAATCAGTTATTTTCTGCACGCCCAAACCAATAAAATCATGGTAACCGCCGCCAATATAGTAAAAGAAAGTATTAACTGAATTAGCAATGGCACTGATAACATTGACCCGGCCGTGGCCGCCGTATTTCCAATCAGGAAAAAACCAATCGCCAATTTGTAGGCCGCCAGTGCTTAAGAAAGTTTTATGTTCATTGATAATGCCCTGCTCAAGCGCGGCCAGAGCGACTAGGGGTTTGAAAATAGAGCCTGGCGGATAAGTGCCGGCAACAGTGCGGTTAAATAAGGGCTTGCGTTGGTCAGTTAAATAATTCTGATAAGCATCTTCGGTTATGCCGGCGCTAAAAAAATTGTTATCAAAACCAGGCAAACTGACCAGACTTAATATTTCTCCGCTTTGCGGGTCAAGTGCAATGGCCACGCCCGCCTGGCTGGCGGGTGAATTTTTAATGGCGTTGGCCAAACTTTGGCTAAGCTTCTTTTGAAGTTCAGCATCAATCGTCAGAACAAGACTGGCGCCAATTTGCGACTCAATGCGGTTTAATATTTTTTTGGTTTTACCTAGAGCGTCAACTTCGATTTCTTGAGTGCCGTTTTTACCTTTAAGCATTGATTCATAAAATAATTCAACGCCGTCTTTGCCCAAAGTGTCGTTAATATCGTAATTTTGAGCGGCATCTTGAGCCAGTTCAGAGGAGCTGATTTTACCGACATAACCTAAAATATGCGCTAAGCCGCTGCCTTCAAGATAGTCACGCCGAGGTTCAGTGGCAGTGTAAACACCAGCTAAATTATCCTCAATGGTTTTGAGCCTGATTGACTGCTCATGCGAAAGATTATCTGCGATAAGAATGGGCTGATAAGAAGTAGCTGGGGCATGAATAAATTCTTGCCATAACTCATCTGAATTTTTATCAATGATGGCAGCGATGACTTGGGTCAAATCTTTCTTTGTTTGGTCGTCTGAAGGCAGATCAGGAGGAATAAAGTAGAGCGAAACATTGGGCAGATTGGCAACTAAAGGAGTATGATAGCGATCATAAATAATGCCGCGTTCAGCTTTGATGGACAAGAGCCTAATGCGGTTGCCTTCAGCAATCTGGTTATAATTTTGACCTTTGACAACTTGCAGATAAAATGCGCGCGCCATAATGAGAGTAAAAAAGAAAATTATGGTAAAAAAAATGATCCGAAATTTTTCGCGAGTCAAGGTCAAAGTTATTTTTTCTTGGCTGGCGGCGCCCAACCAAAAATCAGAGCCTACCTGCCTTAAACGGCTGAAGCCTTTAACTTTAGCAATGCTTTCTCTAATGATAAATGGGTTAGAACTGGCCTTCATAAGTTAGCTGATGAGCTGGCTCATTAATTGCGATTTAAAGTGAAACGAAATTTTATAGAACAGCAGAATAATAAAGGAATGAACTATCATCTGCAGTGAAGAGAAAATAAAATATTGGCCTGTCAGGCTGCCCGCCAAACTAAAACCGCTGGACTTAGCACTGCCCCAAAAAACTGCCAGATAAATAATTTGATAGATAATAATGGCAATTAAATTGACCAAAATGAGCACTGCCAAATTTTTATGTTGCAGGATACTCTTTAAAATAAATTTGATGGCCAAAACTTCTATCAAAAAAATAAGAATAAAAAAACCGAAAAATAATGGGGAGTAAAAATCTAAGATCAAACCGGCAAACACGGCGGCCAATAGAGCAGTTTCATAATGGTAAAAATAGATAATAAAAACGAGCAGCAGCAGCGGTAAATTAATCAAGAGCGGCAGGTGATAATTAATTCCTGGCAGAAAACCAATTTGCAAAGCATTAATAAAAATAATAGTCAGGATGAGCGAGGGAATTTTAAGCATAGTCTTAGTTTTCTTGGGGAATAATAATGGTCACCAAAATAAGGCTACTATTAAGTTTAATAGTAGCCTTATTTTAACAGAAAAAACAGGAAAATACAAAATCCGCCACTTGATGTTAGGACGGATTTTGTATTTTTTCTTAATTTATGACTATTTATGACTATTTATGACTAATCGCCGGCTGTTATGGCTGATAAGTCTTGGTCAGTAATGCCCAAAGCCAATGAAGTGAACAAATTTATCACATTGCCAAAAGTAACTTCCCAACGTTTGGCGCTTTGATCAACATACCAGATTCTGCCGCGGTCTTCAACCTGAAGAAGTAATTTGCCAATTAGTCTATTGGACAACTTGGTATTTACCTTTATTTTATTATTAAAGCCGTCCCTGCCAGTATCTTTGTCCTCGCTGACAGAGCTGGGATTAATTAATATCTGGTTTAAATCAGCATTGTTAATACCTAAGGCTAGATTTTGGAAAAGACTCATCACATTGCCAAAAGTAACTTCATATCTCTTTAAATCATCTGGGTTGACATAATGAATTCTGCCTTTATCTTCAACGGCCAAGAGTAAACGGCCAGACAGACGTTTGGCTAGTTTACCTTTGCCTGGTGGGGAAGATGTTGGTGATAAGGTAGGAGCAGGAGTAAGAGTAGGGGTAGAGGTCGCACTACCCAAAATTATT
>Ga0100395_1000649_pt1 | contig 26488 bp, 20 predicted proteins | sample CryGeymeta201519_FD_81542 | JGI IMG/M metagenome (GOLD analysis project Ga0100395, IMG submission 81542) | Groundwater microbial communities from Crystal Geyser aquifers in Utah, USA - Crystal Geyser metaG 2015-19 | ecosystem: Environmental > Aquatic > Deep subsurface > Groundwater | place: USA... | reverse complement strand
CCCTGTAATGCCATTCCTGCACCTCGTTAGTGAGTTTACTCACTCAACCTACCTCACTCCTCCTCAGCATTCACAAGGCGCCGCAACTTCCTCTCCTCCTCCGGAGGGTGGATCAAGGCCAAATTCGCGGGAATTTCTGCTGGCTGCTACATGAGCGAAAGCGGATCCACGTCGACAATGATGCCACGCCGACGCGCCACCGGCCAAAGGTCGATTGATCCCCCGAGGGTCTCGTGAAGCCGGGGTCTGCTCCTGTCTCGAAGGAGCAGGTGCCAACGATAGTGATCCTTGACTTTGGACAAGGGGCAGGGGGCAGGCCCGACAACCTCAGTACCAGCGCCCTTGCCAACGAAGCTTTTGACGGCTTCTTCCACTGCATGAATCCTCTGCTGTGACTCGGCGGGATCCGTGTCAACTGCAACGATGTTGGCGAGGTGTGTGAATGGAGGATACGGCAATTGTCTGCGGATCTTCAGTTCCTGCTTCCAGAAACCAAGGTAGTCCTGCGTGGCCGCCGCAACGATCGCGTAATGCTCCGGTTGGTGGGTCTGCACCACGACCCGTCCGGGGAATTCCCCTCTTCCGGCCCGTCCACTTACTTGGGCCAGCAACTGAAAGGTCCTTTCCGACGCGCGAAAATCGGGTACGTAGAGTGACATGTCTGCGAGGATGACGCCCACCAGTGCGACACCGGGGAAGTCGAGGCCTTTTGCGATCATCTGCGTACCGACGAGAATGTCCGCCTCCCGCTTGTGGAAGGACTCAAGAAACCTCCCGTGCGAGCCTTTGCAAAGAGTGGTGTCTCGATCCATCCTTAGAACCCGCGCCTCGGGAAACAGGCTGGTCACCTCCGCCTCCACGCGCTCAGTTCCCATCCCCATATAGGAAACGATGGGGGCGCCGCAATGCGAGCAAGTGGAGGGGGCTGGTCGAGTCTGGTTGCAGTGGTGACAGCGCAGACTTCGCGATCGTTGATGGAATGTCAGTGATACGGAACATCGGCGACACGTTTCAGAGACGCCGCAGCGAGGACAATAGATGACGGGACAGAAACCCCGGCGGTTCAGGAATAGGATCACCTGCTGTTTGGCTGCGAGCGCCGTCTCGATGGATTCGCACAATCTGGGGCTGATGATCGTCAACCGGCGACCGGTTGACGGGGATCGCTCGCTGTCTCGATTAACTGCCTGGCGCAGATCGACGACCTCTACGGCAGGGAGCGTTCGGTTCCCGATGCGGTGAAGCATGGAAATGCACCGGTACTTGCCGCGTTCGGCACAATGGTAGGACTCCATCGATGGCGTAGCGCTCCCAAGCACGATGACGGCATTCTCGATCTGCGCCCTGCGGAGAGCGACTTCTCTCGCGTGGTACCGCGGGGAATTTTCCTGTTTATACGACGTATCGTGTTCCTCGTCGATCACGATCAGCCCGATATTCGTGAGTGGCGCGAACACTGCCGATCGTGCGCCGAGGACGATCCGCGCCTTCCCCTCACGCACGCGGTTCCATTCATCGAACCGTTCACCTTTTGAGAGAGCGCTGTGGAAAACCGCCACCTCACTGCCAAACGCAGATCGGAAGATCGCGAGCGTCTGCTCTGTCAACGAAATCTCTGGGACCAGCACGAGTGCTTGCCTGCCCAGATGGAGACAATGCACGATAGCGCGGAGATAGACTTCAGTCTTTCCGGAAGCAGTGACTCCATGAAGGACAAACACGGACGCCTCGGACGCGAACCCGCTTTCCTGTCCCTGGGGCGACGCGACAAACGTCAGTGCGTCACAGATTTCCTTCAGCGCATCTCGTTGTTCGTCGGTAAGGGAGCGCACCTGCGAGCCTGACAGGTCCACGTGTCGCGGCACTCGGGGGGATTCAATCTCACAGAGAATGAGGGTGCCCGACCCCAATAGGCGCTTCGCGGCGGCGTTGTAAAGTCGCCTCTCCTTGAGGAGCGCCAAGGGCATCTCTCCGCCGGACAAGTTGACTGCGGCGAGGATGGCGGATTCGCCCGCGTCCAGCTCCTGGTTGCCGGTTCCCAGACGGACTCCCTTGACAGTCCGGGGGCGTGTGCCTTTATCCAGTGCCACTGTTTCGCTGAAGACAATCCCGTCGCGTATCAGCGACTCCAGAACCCGCGACGCGTTGCTATTGGAGATTTGTTCCTGTATCTGCGCAGCCGTCAGCGGTTGCTCGATGTTCGTCAGTAGCTCAACGATCTGGTCGCGGGTTGTCCGACGCGAGCAGGTGGGACGGCGTTCCCCGTCTGCGGATTGCCCGTCGGTGAGGCGGTAGACCCTGGCAAACTTCTGACGGGCCATCGTCGGGGCCACACACCGTAGTGAATCGGCCTGAGAGCAATGGTAGTATTGAGTAACCCAATCTGCCAGCTTGAGTTGCCGTTGGTCAAACATCGGTACGTCGTGGAGCATCTGGGCGATGAGCTTTGCGGAATCAACAGGGCATTGCTGAGAACGACCCACCACATACGCCGGGACCAGGGCATTACGAAGCGGCACGAGAACGTAGGAGCCTACGCCCACACGCGCATCGAGGTGCGCAGGGACGCGGTAGGTCAACGGCTTGTCCACCACCGCGGAAGAAGAGTCGATGACAACAGTGGCAAACTCACCGGAAGACGTTAGTGCAGGGGTGCATCGGGTCAATGTCTGGTGACGCTCCAGTGCTCTTGCATCGGGCAACGCAGCAACTTGCTGCCCGGGCTGTGGCGTTGCGCAGTATCGCCCGATTCAGGCGGTGTGTGTGGAGGACTTCCGTGGCGCTATGCCATCGCTGTCTTCAGGCGTCCTACCATATCAGTGACTTCCCATGTCAGTTCCGTATCCTGCTGTCCGAAATGCCCGTAAGCGGAAGTTTTCCTGTAGATGGGGCGCCGCAGCTTCAGATGATCGATGATGCCGGCGGGTGTGAGATCAAAGACTTCGGGAATCACATCGGCCAATCTGTCGCTGTCAACACTGCCGGTGTCGAACGTATCCACATGGACCGACATGGGGTTCCTCTCTCCAATGGCGTATGCGACCTGCACCTCTACTCTTTCCGCAAACCCGGCAGCGACAATGTTCTTCGCGATGTAGCGCATCATGTAGGCGGCGGAACGGTCAACTTTGGTAGGGTCCTTCCCTGAGAAGGCGCCCCCGCCGTGGCGCCCCATTCCCCCATAGGTATCGACAATGATCTTCCTGCCGGTCAGTCCGGTGTCAGCGGTGGGGCCTCCTCGTTCGAAGGAACCAGTGGGGTTAGTGAGGATTTTGGTGCTATCGTCCATCCATTCACCCAGGACGGGCCGGATGACCTGCGCGATCACATCTTCCCTGATTTGCGTCTGTGGAACTCCGGCTTTGTGATGGGATGAAATGAGCACTTTGTCGACCCGGATAGCTTTGCCATTCTCATACTCCACGGTCACCTGAGACTTCCCATCAGGCAGTAGGTAGTTGATGTCGCCTGCATGGCGGACCTGCGCCAGCTTCTTGCATAGCTGGTGTGCAAGGAGGATCGGTGCGGGCATTAGTTCTGGCGTCTCATCCGTCGCATACCCGAACATCATTCCCTGGTCTCCCGCCCCACCGGTGTCGACACCCATCGCGATGTCAGGCGACTGGCGCTGCAGGGCAGCGATGATCCCACCTCGGGGATAGAAATACCCTAATGCCTCCTCGGTGTATCCAATGTCGTCGAGCGCCTCGCGCACGAGCGCAGGGATGTCGAGTTTCCCTCGCGTCGTCACTTCTCCGGCAACAATCACAAACTCCGCCGCGCAGAGGGTTTCGCAGGCGACGCGAGAATTGGGATCCTGTTCGAGAAGCGTATCAAGTACGCTGTCACTGATGCGATCGGCAACCTTGTCGGGATGCCCTTCTGTGACAGACTCTGAGGTGAACATGTGTTTCCGAGCCAATGAAATTTCCTCCTGAATATGTTCCGCGAAAGTGTCTTACGCCGCGTCCGACGCGGGGCTTGCTGTGACGCAACCAGCGTCGCGGTCGAGCATCCGGACGATCTCATCGATGACGCCGTCCGCCACCGCGCGCTTTGCCATTTTCGGGAAATCGACCGGGCCGCCATCTCTGGTGATGAGTGTCACTACGTTCGTTTCGGTATCGAATCCCGCGCCCTCGCGGGTGATGTCGTTTGCCACAACAATGTCGAGATTCTTCGAGGTGAGTTTCTCCTTTGCGTTGGCTATGAGATCGTTGGTTTCAGCGGCAAACCCAACGAGTATCTGTTTGTCTTTCATGCCTCCCAGTGTCCTGAGTAAGTCCGGCGCATTTTCTAATTCTATCGGGGAGGCTGATGGGCCTTCCTTCTTGATCTTCCGCTGCGAGAAGGTGCGCGGTCTGAAATCGGCAATGGCAGCCGCGGAGACTACAATATCTACATCAGGGAACCTGTGAACCGCTTCATCGCACATGTCCTGCGCAGTGGGGGTCGGGACGATCTCCACACCGTTCGGGGCCTCCACCGATGTGGCACCGCACAGAAGTGTCACTGCTCCCCCTCGGTCGCGTGCGGCTTCAGCCAGCGCTACCCCCATTCTTCCCGAGGAGTAGTTGGAGATGAACCGCACGGGGTCGAGGGGTTCGCGGGTCGCGCCAGCGGTGATGAGCAGCCGTAGCCCTTTCAGATCGGACTTCCTGTCAAATATCTCACGTACTGCAGCGACGATCTCGTCAATCGAGGCCAGACGCCCCGGCCCACTGACCCCGCAGGCGAGCCGCCCCTCGGCCGGGCCCACCGTCGATACGCCGCGGTTCTCGAGGGTTCGCAGATTTGCCCTGGTCGCAGGGTGCAGCCACATATTTGTGTTCATCGCCGGGGCGACGAGAATCGGACAACGGGCGGCGAGAGCAGTTGCGGTAAGCAGGTCGTCGGCGATCCCACCCGCCAGCTTCGCCATCACATTTGCCGTAGCAGGCGCGATCACGAGGAGGTCGGATTCCTCGGTAAGTGTGAGATGCTCAAATGACGCAACAGCGCTCTCGTCGAACATGCCGACACCCACACGGTTCCCTGTGAGAGCGGCGAAGGTCACGGGTTGGATGAACTTCGTGGCATTCGCAGTCATAACAACGCGCACCTGAGCGCCCCCCTGAACGAGCGTGGAGGCCAATTCGGCCGCCCGGTATGCCGCAATGCCGCCTGAAATCCCCAGCGCAATCCTCTTGTTTTGCAGGCTTGTATCCGACACACTCAGTTCCTTACCGCGGAATGACCGTTCCGGGCGACTCCGCGCGCACCCTCTCGATAAGAGATTGCAGCTCCGTGCTCGCTCTGTCGAGGTCAACATTGACGATGATATGGTCGTACTCTCGCGATGTCTCCATCTCCGCTATTGCGTTCTTAAGACGCAGTTCAATATCCTGTTCTCCGTCACGGTTCCGCTTGCGTAGTCGGTTTTCAAGCTCTCTCAGAGACGGGGGCATAATGAAGATGAGCACCGGGTTGGCGCACTTCCTTCCGATTGTGAGACCTCCCTGGACATCGATGTTGAGGACAACGTCGTGTCCGCCCTCCAACTGTTCCCTCACCCATGCCGACGGCGTGCCGTAGTAGTTGTCATGCACCCGCGCGTGTTCGAGAAGGGCCTCTTCCGTCAGGAGTCCTTGGAATTCATCGCGCGATATGAAGAAATATGCTTCGCCATGCACCTGATTCAGTGGCGCGCGTGTGGTAACGGACACCGACTTCCTCAGCGTGGGTACTCTCGGCAGAACCCTCTCGATGAGCGCATCCTTACCAACTCCCGCCGGCCCGGAAACAACAAACAAGGTGCCAATTCGATGTAACATTTCTCAATTCCAACCATCGATTGCCGGCCATTGTAGCATATCACCGGTGCACTGGAAAGCTGCGCGGGAACCGACGGGTCTGCATCATTTCTTAACCCGGAATGACTGCCCCTCAATCTGCACGGTGCTTGTCACATCCCGCACTTCCGGAAATCGGCGGATCATGTCCATGATGGACTCCAGTTCATCCTTCAGGTCAAGCCTTCCTCTGAATCCTCGTGGTTCTTTCAGTTTACCTGACAATTGGACGACACCGCGCACGCAGGTTATCTCCATCTCAGTCATGTCGGCTGTCTTGCGCGCCAGGATGCGCCGGATATGCATGGACAACATCTTGTCTTCAGACGCCATCACTCGACCTCTCTTCCGCTGAATTGCCCTTACTCCGCATGGAATCGGGTTGAGGGATAGGTTGCACGGTCACATCTTCAGCATGGGTTTTGATGTGTTTCCCCTCTGCGCTATAGAGGTTCACCTCGAACGGCACACTCCCCTCCCGGTAGCTGCGCAGGTTGAACGATAGGTTCACTCGTTCTTTAGGCTGCAGTCCTTCGTAGACGTAGTACTTCGCGACGGGATTGATGACGACACGGGTTGGGTAGGGGACGATGCTTTCGATGCGAAAATACCTGAAGACTTGTTCATCGACTCGAATCCGCAAGTCCTCGGCAACAAGCGGATCGTCGTTGAATACGACGAACGACATACTCATGCTCTCCCCCAATACCGTCTGTGATGGAACGGAGGCGATCACGATGAGATTGGGTTCGTGTTCCAGCGGGCCTCTGAGCATGGGGATCGCGGCAACCATCACGATGATGATACTGCATACAACGATGGAAGCGACCAATGCAGCCCGGAGGGGGCGTGGCGCATCCTCGGATCGTGATCCACCGACATGCAGCGAGGAATCACGTTGTTCGCATTCGACGACCTGGTTGCCACCGGACATCGACCACTCGGGAAGGTGTGGGCATCGCAACTCCTCCCCCGGGAAGTTCAGGCAATAGCGGCACTGGAGCAGATTCTCATGACAGTTATGGCAGATTGGGTAGGTGATGTGTTCCTCGTAGTTAATTGATTGACAGCGAGGACACTTCATGCGACGCATGGTGGAAAGTACCTCCCGCAAGACTCAGGTCATATCGTTCGTGTCGCGACACTAACCCGCGTCCGCAAATTACAATGGCATTATAGGGCATGCGACGGTTAAGTCAAGCTGAACCCGTGTTCGCGTTGACCGTGCTACCGGGGCGTTGGTATAATCCGACGCGTCCATCAGCCTCTATCTCAAGAAGGTAACAGAACGTGACCAACCAGGAAGTCTCGAAAGTCCTCGACGATATCGCGACCATGTTGGAGCTGGTCGGAGAGAATCCCTTCAAGTGTCGCGCCTATGAACGCGCGTCCAGAGAGCTTGAGAATTCCATTGAGAACGTCGAGGACTTGATCGAGACGGAACGACTGGGGGACTTGCCAGGGATTGGAAAGGCGCTTGTTGAGAAGATCACCGAACTCGTGACCAGTGGTCGCATGTCCTATTACGAGGAACTGAGGGACAAGATACCCGGAGGTCTCTTCGACATGCTGAAGATCCCCGGTTTTGGGCCGAAAAAAGCATACGCCGTCTATCGTGATATGGACATCACGACCTTGGATGATTTGGAGTCGGCCGCGCAGAGCGGCCGCCTGAGCGGCATCTCCGGCTTCGGGAAGAAGACGGAGGAGAGGATTTTGGCAGGGATACAGTCTCTGAAGGAGCGAGTCGGGTTGCATCGCCTTGGGGACGTGCTGCCCTGCGCTGAGATGATCGTCGACCAGTTGCGCGCCTGCCCGGCCGTGCGACGCATTAGCTACGCGGGGAGCCTGCGCAGGATGAAGGAGGTCGTGAAGGACATTGACATTCTCGTCAGTTCCGATGATTCGGACACCGTGATGGATGCCTTCACGCGCATCGAATTTGTCCGAGAGACCGTCGTGCGAGGAACCACCAAGACCAGTGTGGCGCTGGATTCCGGGATCAACTGCGACTTGCGCGTGGTTGCGAACCAGTCTTTTCCCGCGGCGATGCAGTACTTCACCGGTAGCAAGGATCACAACGTTCACCTGCGCAGCATCGCCAGAGACTTGGGCTGCAAGGTGAACGAGTACGGAGTTTTCCGCGGGGAAGCAGTGATTCCCTGCGCCAGTGAACAGGAAATCTACGAGTCGCTGAACCTGAAATACATCCCTCCTGAATTGCGGGAGGACACCGGTGAGATCGGTGCCGCGGCGAATGGGACGCTTCCTGACCTCATCGACACCACAGACATCCTCGGCATGTTGCATTGCCACACCCGATGGAGCGACGGCAGCAACTCCGTTGCAGAGATGGCAGAAGCGGCGCGCAAACGCGGTTACAGGTATCTCGCGATATGCGACCACAGTCAGTCGTCCCACGTAGCCAACGGGCTGTCTGCCGACCGAGTTCGGGAGCAGTGGGAAGAGATCGAGACGGTGAACCGCAGCATGGAGGATTTTGTCGTGCTTAAAGGAATCGAGGTGGACATCAAGAACGACGGCAGCCTGGACTATCCGGATGAGATCATGGAGCAGTTCGATATTGTCGTGGGTTCTGTCCATCAGAATCTCCACATGCCATCGGCACAAATGACTGAACGCCTTGTGTCTGCCCTCTCCCACCCTCATCTCGACATTTTGGGACACCCCACGAACCGCCTGATACTCAGCCGGGAGCCTTCCCGGTTTGACATGGATGCCATCATCGAGACCGCGGCGCAACACGGCAAGGTGCTGGAGCTGAACGGACACCCCTGGCGGCTCGACCTCAACTGGCTGCACTGTAAACGCGCTGCACGCAGAGGAGTGAAGATTGCGATCACCACCGACGCTCACAGCACCGCCGACATGGACCTCCTGCGATACGGCGTCGGGACTGCCCGGCGCGGCTGGTTGACGAAGGGAGACGTCGTCAACAGCCTGAATGCCGATGAATTCCGTAGTCTATTCTCACTGTAGCCGATGCCACAGCAACCCACCAATCTACCTCTCTTCCCTTCCGGTGAACACCGGGACTTCCACCTTGTCGCTCCGTTTGGGCTTGCCGGTGACCAACCGCAGGCGGTTGACGCTCTGGTGGATGGCGTGGACGGGGGGCTGAAGCACCAGGTTCTCCTGGGTGTCACCGGCTCCGGCAAGACGTTCACCGTCGCCAATGTCATCGCCCGACTTCAGCGGCCAACCTTGGTCATTGCGCATAACAAGACTCTCGCGGCCCAGCTGTGCGCGGAGTTCCGCGAGTTTTTCCCGGAGAATGCCGTCGAGTATTTCGTCAGCTACTACGATTACTACCAGCCTGAAGCCTATATCCCGCGCACCGACACCTACATCGAGAAGGAATCCACTATCAACGAGGAAATCGACCGCCTCCGCCACAGCGCAACCCAGGCGGTATCCGAACGGCGCGACGTGGTGATTGTGGCGAGTGTGTCCTGCATCTATGGGCTCGGGTCACCTGAAACCTACCTGGAGGCGGTGGCGCGGCTCGACGTTGGGAAGGATTACCACCGCGGCGATTTGCTGGAGAAACTCGTGAGTATGAGGTTCAGCAGAAATGATGTAAATCTCGTGCGCGGCACCTTTCGTGTTCGCGGAGACGTTTTGGAGATTCACCCGATTGACGAAGAGATCAGCATCCGGATCGGTTTTTTCGATGAGACGGTGGAAGAGATCGCCATCGTCAATCCGGTGACCGGCGAGCCCATGGAGCGCAGGCCATCGGTGACAGTTTTCCCTGCCACGCACTACATCGCCCCGGAGGAACGGCTGGAGACCGCCATCGCGAGCATCGAAACCGAACTTCAGGAGCGACTGGATTACTTCGGCAGAAGAGGACGCGTCTTGGAAGCTCAGCGCCTCGAGCAGCGCACCCGCTACGATATTGAGATGATTCGTGAAGTGGGCTACTGCCTTGGAATCGAGAACTACTCGCGCCACCTCGACGGCAGGAACCCGGGCGATCCCCCGTTCACTCTCATGGACTATTTTCCGAAGGATTTCCTGCTTGTCATCGATGAGTCGCACCAGACTATTCCGCAGGTAGGTGGGATGTACGCCGGTGACAAGTCGAGAAAGGACAACCTCATCGAGCACGGATTCCGTTTGCCATCCGCTTACGACAATCGTCCGTTGAGGTTCCACGAATTTGAGGAGCGCACCCACCAGCTCATCTACACCAGCGCAACGCCCGGGCCTTACGAGATGGAACGCAAACAGAAGTTGGTCGAACAGATTGTAAGGCCAACCGGTCTCGTGGACCCGGAGGTGGACGTCCGTCCGACGCACGGTCAGATCGACGACCTGCTGCACGAAATACGCGAGCGCGTGTCTCGGCAGGAGCGAGTCCTCATCACTACCCTCACGAAAAGAATGGCTGAGGATCTGACGGATTATCTCATCGATACCGACGTGAAGGTGCAGTATCTACACTCAGATATTGATACACTCGAACGGACCGTCATCCTGCGTGATTTGCGACTGGGCAAGTACGACGCGGTGGTGGGGATCAACCTTCTTCGCGAAGGATTGGACTTGCCGGAGGTGACGCTGGTCGCAATCCTGGACGCCGACAGGGAAGGCTTCCTGCGGTCTGAAGTGTCGCTCATTCAGACCATCGGGCGCGCGGCGCGGAATGTCTCGGGAAGGGTGATCATGTACGCGGACACCATCACCGGGTCGATGCGACGAGCCATCGACGAAACCGAGCGGCGTCGCGAGCGCCAGAAGGCGCATAACGTAACCCACGGTGTCAGCCCGGTCTCCATCCAGAAGGCGGTGAGGGATGTCATGGAAACACAAACCGTTGCCGAAGCGAGAGCCGACTACCTCGTGGACTGCGCGAAGCGTCGGGCGCGGGACGGCGCAAGCTCAAGCCTGCCTGCACTGTTGGATGAACTGGAGAGTGAGATGAAGGCCGCCGCGGGTGCGCTGGAATTTGAGCGCGCCGCTCACCTGAGAGACGAAATTCAGCGACTAAAAGCGGAGAGGCCATAAGGGGGCCTGCGCACGTTACGCGACGTTTGGTTGCCGCAAAGAAGCGCACAGCGCGCAAGGGGATTTTCATCTCTTGCGCAATTTGTGTATATTGGCGGCTACTTCCTCCATTATGCGTCTCGATAGCAACCTACAACACGCTGCAGAAATGCGTGCGACCAACAGGGACTTCCCCTGTAACAAGCACGTTCGTTGCGTAGATGTTGTCGGATGCTATTCGAACCAGGGCCGTCTGAAATCGGATATTTGGGATTGGAGGTTGCGGCTTTGCCGCCTTAGGAGGAACTGAATGACTGGCAGAGAGAAGATCGAAGCAGCGATGTCATCTGAAGGCACCAAGGAATTCCCGGCAGTTGTCTGCTATACCGGCATCTTCATCCGTGACCATTGGGATGCGCTGACGGATTGCCCGTGGTGGTATCAGTTTTCACCCGATCTGGACCGGCAGCTTGAGTGGAGAATGGATGTCATTGAGAAGACCGGACAGGACTGGTTTGGGCTGCCTGCATTTATGAGCCATCAGGAGCGAGAGGATGTTCGTTTGGACGTGCGTCCCGACGGCGTGTACCGCATGTCCGCGGGAGCCGGTGGCGAAGAGAAGTTAGAGCGTCCACGGGTCGCAGGTTGGGCGCCGCCATCCACCGTGCAGTCCATCCACCCGGCCAGACCGGCAACCACACCGAATGAGATTGACCGACTGATCCCCGCTCCGGTCCGCCGTTCGAGGGAAGAGTTCCTCGCCGCCGGACGTACGGACCTGGCGGCAAGGCTCTTGGAGAAGCATGGGAGAACTCATTACCCCACCTCCTCGGTGGCTTCTCCATTGTGGCATTGTTACTCGGTGTGGGGTTTCGAGAAAATGATGACGCTGGTTGCCACACGACCGGATCTCGTGGAGTATGCCTGCCAGCGGAACCTCGCGCACTGCCTGCAGCAACTGTGTGAAGCGGCGTGGCTGGGCGTGCAGGGCATCTGGATCGAAGAGTGTCTGACAGACATGATTGCCCCCGACGCGTTTGCCCGACTGAACATCCCGTATGTCCGACGGATCGTGGAAGAAATTCGCGCCCTCGGGATGCACAGCATCTACTACTACTGCGGCGACCCTGCTAAAAAGTGGGACCTGATCCTGTCAATCGGCGCAGACGCCATTTCCCTGGAGGAAAGCAAGAAAGGGTGGCGCATCGATATTGAGGAGGTTGCGTCTCGCGCACAGGGACGATGTGCGGCGCTGGGCAACATCGACGCCATCGACGTGCTGGAGAGGGGGACTGACGACCAGTTGCGCGCCGAAATGCGAAGACAGATTATCGCTGGCCGTCGCAACGGCAACCGATTCATACTGAGCCTTGGCAGCCCCCCCACCCCCGGAACACCCGTCGAGAGGGTGCGAAGGTATTGCGACCTCGCGAGGGAATTGCAGCAGTAATCCATCGGCGGGAAGCGGAGAGACAATGGAAGGTCGCGGGCGACTTCAAGCGGGAGTCCATGGTGTCGGGATCGGCGCGTCGGGGCCTGCGTGTGCGGATTGCTCTGCCTCTCCCCGATCACCGTCCACAGTGAACTCACGACTGTTTCTGTCTCTGTTCCACGATGGCGTCCCGCATTGCCGCCCATCGATGGAAAGGTGCTATACTAACGAACGTGCCGGTGAGGCCCAACCACCGAGCCGACCACGTCCCACCTGTTGGTCTACAGGGATACCGGCTATTCAGTGAAAGGTGAGTCTGCAACGTGAAAGATGACGGTTCTATTACGGGCAAGTCCACGGCAAGCGTCCATGCAGGAGAAGACAGGATCAAGGAACACTGCTCCTTGACGAACCCCATCTACCAGACATCGACTTTTGTGTACCGGGACATGGAAGAGGTAGTTGACTTCGCCGAGAAGAAGTTAACCGGTGACCCCGGTCGATTTGAGTACTCCCGATACGGCAATCCCACCGAGCGCGTGGTCATTCGGAAGCTTGCAGAATTGGAGGGCGCGGAGGACGGCGTGCTATTCCCTTCGGGAATGTGCGCGATCACGACCACACTCCTTGCATTCCTGAAGGCCGGAGATCACGTGGTAGTCTCCGACGAAGCCTATCGCAAGACGCGAGATTTCTGCGCGAACGTGCTCAGCCGCTTTGGCATTGACAGCACCTGGATCCCCGTTGACGATCCCGACGCTTGGGTGAGGGCGCTACGTCCGGAGACGAAGATTGTCCTCTGCGAGTCGCCTACCAATCCGCATCTGCATATCGTTGATCTCGAGAAACTCGTGTCCACCATGCGGCAGCATACGAAGGCTCTATTGGTGATTGACGCCACGTTCGCAACTCCCATCAATCAGCGCCCCATTGAATTTGGCATCGATCTCGTCATCCACAGCGGAACGAAGTACCTGGGTGGACACAACGATCTCCTGGGTGGAGTCGTTCTGGGTTGTGGCGATTGGACTCAACGCGTGAAGGAAATGCAGGGGACCCTCGGTGGAAACATGGACCCGCAGGGCGCTTACCTGTTACTGCGCGGCCTAAAGACGCTCGCGGTCCGAGTTCAGAAACACAACGAAAACGGGCAGCAGGTGGCTGAATTTCTGGAGTCGCATCCGAAGGTAAAGAAGGTCTATTACCCAGGACTCCGCAGCCATCCACACCACGAGGTTGCGAAGCGACAGATGTCCGGATTTGGGGGAGTCGTTAGTTTCGAGACCGCGGGTGACAAAGCGGCTACCTTTCGTTTCATTGACTCTGTCCGTATCCCTTATCTTGGGCCAAGTCTGGGAGGGGTGGAAAGTCTCATTTACCATCCCGCCGCGCTGACCTTCGCGGACTTGTCATCGGATGAGAGGGTCAGTCTTGGTCTTACGGACAACCTCGTGCGACTGGCGGTTGGGATTGAGGATTCGCAAGATATTATTCGAGATTTGGACCAGGCGCTTGCGGCGGTATAGCGTGTTTTGTAACGTGGCAGGATAACTGAGAAGTGAGGTCATGGATACATGGAGCTTCGATCAAAAACAGCAATCATTACCGGGTCCGGGAGCGGCATTGGGCGCGCGCTCGCGCTGGGGTTTGCGCGTCAGGGCGCGAACGTTGTCTGCTGCGCGCGCCGGGAGGCGGAGATCGAGCGCACCGTTGAGTTGATTCGCCAGGAGGGTGGACATGGACTCGCTATCGCGACCGATGTTACGCTGAAGGACCAGGTCGACTCCATTGTCCGAAAGGCGATTGCCGCTTTCGGGCAGATTGATGTCCTGTTCAACAACGCTGGCAGCTTTCAGACGATCGGCGGTCTCTGGGAAGTGGACGCAGATGCCTGGTGGCACGACGTCGCCGTCAATCTGCGCGGGCCGATGCTGTGTTGCCAGGCTGTGCTGCCTCACATGATGGAGCGCGACGATGGCATTATCATCAACATGAACGGTGGGGGATCGACCGTTCCTCTCCCAGGGGGATCCGGCTATGGATGCTCAAAGGCGGGACTGATTCGTCTGACGGATACTCTCGCGCGGGAGCTGGAACGCGTTGGGTCTCAGGTGTTGGTCTTCGGCATGGGCCCGGGATTGGTGCGCACGGAGATGACCGAACTCCAGACCAATACAGAGAAGGGCCGAGAGTGGATACCCTCCACTGCGGAGTGTTTTGAGTCCGGAAGGACTCGAAACCCTGACGACTGCGCGAAGTCGACGATTGAGTTGATTCGAGTGGCGTGCCCGGAATTGAGCGGGCGCAATTTCGGAGCGGGCGCCGACTTCGACGATATACTGAAGCGGAAAGACGAGATCCAGAAGGACGATCTCTACGTGATGCGATCACGATGAGCTTTCGGTCTTGCATCAGGTTGTGGGAGGTTCTGTGTGGGCAAAACGCGGATTGGTTTTGTGGGCGTCGGCAATATGGGACAATGTGCCCATCTCAAGAACTACGCATCGCTGCGCGAGTGCGAGGTCGTTGCCATCGCGGAGCTGCGCGAGACTCTCGGAGCGAAGGTCGCCGCCCGGTATGGAGTTCCCCGTGTCTATCGCACCCATGATGCGATGCTGTCGAAGGAGCAACTCGACGGCATTGTTGCCTCGCAGATGTTCACGCGGCACGGACAACTCGTCCCCGCTCTGGTGAGTGCGGGAATACCTGTCTTCATCGAGAAGCCGCTGGCTTCGTCAGTCGAGGTCGGCGAGGAGATCCTGAATGCTGTCAAGAAATCCGGGACGTGGCTGATGGTAGGCTACCACAAACGCAGCGACCCGGCGACGCAGTATGCCAAGTCCGAGATTGACCGGGTTAAGGGAACGGGGGAGCTGGGGCGACTGAAGTACATCCGTCTCACGATGCCCTCCGGGGACTGGATCGCCGGAGGGTTTGACGACCTCATTACCAGCGACGAGCCAATGCCGGTGCTGGCAACAGACCCCCGACCTCCGGATATGAACGAGGAGACCTTCAACCGGTATGTCGGCTTCGTCAACTACTACATTCACCAGGTGAACCTGATGCGCCACTTGCTGGGTGAGTCTTACCGCGTCACGCACGCGGATGCTTCCGGAGCGCTCCTCGTGGGAGAAAGCAACAGCGGAGTGGCTTGCTCCATCGAGATGTCCCCCTATCGCACGACGGTGGACTGGCAGGAATCCGCTCTGGTGTGCTTCGAGCGAGGCTACGTGAAGATCGACCTCCCCGCGCCACTGGCCACTAACCGACCCGGACGCGTCGATATTCTTCGCGACCCCGGAGACGGCCAGACACCTGAAAGCATTGTCCCGCAAATCCCGTGGGTTCACGCGATGCGCCGGCAGGCGGCCAATTTCCTCGCCGCGGTCCGCGGCGAGCAGAAGCCGCCGTGCGGAGCCGCGGAGGCGCTGGAGGACCTCCGCGTAGCGCGAGACTATCTGCGTCTTTCCACTCCATAACACGGCCGTCACTCGCCCCGGGACGAAGGCCGTTCAGTGTCCCGCGCCCTGCCGTATGGAACTGGCAACTCTCGAAGATTGGCTGGTGGCATCTATGATTGAGAACACGTTCTGCCACATCCCCGGTATTGGTGAGAAAACTGAGGAGCGGCTGTGGGATGCAGGCTTGCTTACATGGCCGGAAATGCCAACGCTCATCGACCGCTGCCCAGTGTCACGATCGCAACGTTTGCGCCTGATGCAGAATTCCGAGGAATCGCGACTGCGTTTACTCACTCGAAATACGCAATATTTTGCTCACCGGTTGCCACCGCGTCTGCACTGGAGGCTATTCCGGGAGTTCCGCGAGTCCGTGGCCTATGTGGACATCGAGACGACAGGACTTGGCGAGGATGATGACTACATCACCACGATTGCTCTCTACGATGGCAACAGGATTCGACACTATGTCCACGACCAGAATCTCCTCGAATTCCGAGAAGACATCAATGAGTATAAGCTGTTGGTGACGTACAATGGAAAGTGCTTCGACATTCCCTTCCTGCAGCGCCACCTCGGCATTCCTATGAATATCCCTCACATTGACCTGCGGTTTGTTCTGCGAAGTCTCGGGTATCGAGGTGGACTGAAATCGTGTGAGAAGCAGTTTGGGCTGCACCGGGGGGAGTTGGACGGCGTCGATGGTTACTTTGCTGTTCTGCTGTGGCAAGATTACCTGCGTCACGACGACGAACGAGCGCTGGAGACGCTGCTTGCATACAACATCGAGGACGTATTGAGCCTCGAAACGCTGATGGTTGGCGCCTACAACCTCAACCTAAGAGGGACCCCCTTCGCTGACTGCAATCGCATCGCGGTCGGGCCGCAGCCGGAATCGCCCTTGGCTGCCGACGTTGGAACGATCGACCGAGTGATGGGAGACTGGATGGCGTGGAGGACGGCGTGAAATTTACTGAACCCGCTGTGCGGTTCCTCCGTCTATGGTGTTAGCTTTAGAATCCGGAATAAGATAGTTCCCGCTTTACAGAGGAGGCCCAGGAATGACCATGACCCCCCCCATTCGTTATTTGCCGTTGTTCGCTATTGGACTCACTTGCTGGCTGCAGCTCTCCGTCTCTGCTGAAGGACCATCACCCACCGTACCGTTGCTGCAACCCGGGAACGATCTGTTGCAGATATCGGGAGAACCTGTCCCGGTATTGGGCCGCGGGGGTGTGCAGGCGACACTCATTGTGACCTCGATATACTGCGTCGCTCAAGGCTACCGCACGGTAGGCAGCGTCAGCGCATCGCATCCACAACTGCAACAGCTTCTGGGAAAGGGTTGGATGCTGCGCAGCCGGGGAGACCGGAACGCAATGATAGTTCCAGGCCGGGATGCCGCGGAACTCCGCTTCTCGTTTCCGAAGGAAGCCGCCGGAATTGTTATTGGTTTTCGTGGCGCTCAAGAAGTCGCCGAGAGACCGGTGACGGTCACCTTGAACGGAAGCCGGACAACCTTTATGCCCATATCGGGGTTCCATGAAGTCTGTCTGCGTGTTCACCGTACGGGGGCCGGAACGCAGTTCGCGGGGAGCGAACCTATCTACAACTACTGGCACGCCCCCCCAGGGCGTGGGGATGAGGGCGTTCTCAGGGAAATTGATTTGTCTCCCGAAAATGAGCCGCTGACCAGTGGGCAGTATGTGTTGCACGTTCGGTACTCGATGGAGCCGAAGGAGCGATTCAAGTCAGACGCGATTGCCCAGGTGGTAGGGATGGATCTATCCGCCTACGATGGGTACGTATTTGCCGTCAAGGCGGCTGATACGACGATTGCCCACTGCCAGATCAAGACGGCGGATAACTTCTCGTGGCGCGGAGGAGGGGGACGCGTGGACGCAACCAAATGGACCGAAATTGCCGCGCCATTTGAGGGCCACACAAACCCCAACAATGCAGGCGACGGTGTTCTGAAGCTGGCCGATGTCGCGCGAATCCACATCAACGTTGTGTCGCGACGACGGCAGAAGAACCTGGAAGAAGGGGAGTTCTGGGTATGCCCGCCGAGGTTCTACTCGGGAGACGTTCCTGCCAATGCTGTGTTGGCGCAGACACGCTCCGTTGTCACCGATTACTGTGACCTGGTGTCCATTTCCCCCGAGCGCCGTAAGGCGCAATATTTTGATGGCATCTCCATCCAGTCGGTGAGCCGGAATGGCGACATGATTTGGATTGGAACCAACCAGGGGGTCATTCGAGTGATGCGGCGTCAGCCCGGACTCCCGATGGGACAGTGGACGCGTCAAGACGGCTTGATTGATGACGATGTGCAGGCAGTGTGCGCCGACGGAAATGACGTGTGGGTCGGGACAGTATGCGGTCTCAGTCGCTTCGATGGAAAGAAGTTCACCAACTACTCCACTGAGGAAGGTTTGCTCCCGGGCCCCGTGATGGCCATTGCCGCCTCGCCTGAAGACGTGTGGCTCGGGATGACGCGAGGGATTGGGCACATTAGCAAGGGCAGCAACAAGGTCTCAGCCTACAAACGCAAAGGCGGTTGGGCGCCCGAATCGACAGGAGGCCAGGGAGTGCCCGTGGAGGAGGGGCGCGCCGTCTACGCCGACAGCATTGCCATCGCTGCGGATGGCACGGTCTGGCATGGCGCGGCGGGAGTGGATCATACCGATCCCCGTGGGAAGGGAATCAGTCACTTCTTTGGCACCACAAGCCGAACGATCGGGCTGTACCCCACCGGGGACTATGTGTGGATGGTATCGTCACGAAGCGTGGAGTGCATACGGAAGGGAAGCGAAGAACCGGTCGTGCAGTACCCGGTTTCCCGCAGAATGGGCCCACAAACGTATGCCTCCAACTGCCGCATCGTGGCCTCAACGCCGGAGAAGGACAAAATTTGGCTGGGATATAACGATGGAGTTGGATGGCTGGACCTCGAGCGCAAAACGCTTTTCTGGTCCCCCTTCTTCTCCGTGGCCTTGGGCAGCTTGGTCCCGCAGTGTTTGCTGGCCGACGATGAGTACCTATGGGTGGGAACTGACAATGGGCTCTTTGTCTTCGACAAGAAAGATGCCGGAAAGACCTGGGACAAACTGGACTACAACTCCCCGGCGGACATCTACGCGGCGGGTATTCAACTGGACGATGTGGATAACTACGACACATACGCGGAGGGTCAACGCATCTTCGTTGACGCGGAAGATGGGGCAGGAGAAATTCCCGGATCGCTCTGTATGGAATTCTCATTGGGCAAGGACCCCGGCAGCGCGTGCTCGCTGGAGCAGTTCTTCGGTCTGGACCTCAAGGGATTCACTGGACTTACCTTTTACGCAAAGACAGAGGGCATGCCGCGTAAATTCAGCTTGGAGCTGGTGCAGGTGGACAACCCACTGCACCCCAATCGAAGAGACGTATTTCAGACAGTGATCGAGGTGCCCACAAATTGGCAGCGGTTCGTCATTCCGTTTTCGACGCTCAAAGATGTGACTCCAGGGCAGGGGATCAAGGGTAGCACGTCATTCGCGGGGGCCTTAGCGCTCCGTCGGAGCGTCGGATCGCAGCAATGCCCCAACGATAGCGGGAAGGTGTGGCTCGATTCCCTGCAGTGGCTGAAGCCCGGCCAGCAACTTGCTCGGGATGCGGCGCAACCTGCCGTTGTTGCATCCGTTCAGTAGTATCAACAAATCATGCATTGCCATGTAGGTGTGTGCTTTGCCCTGCGTATGTAGTGACATCAGTCGACGCGAATTCCTCTGCAAAACCTCCGCAGGTATTGCCGTGTGTGCCGTTTCTCCTTTCCTCCCCGAACTGGCGCACGCACAGCCGGCATTCCCTGAACCAACCCACAAGGCCCGTTACTGGGAGCCGCTGGGCAACAACATTGTCCGCTGCAAGCTTGAGCCCCGTGCCTGTGAGATTGGCGAAGGAGAACGCGGCGCTTGCGGCGTGAGAGAAAATGTCGGTGGTGTCTACTACAGCACGGTCTACGCGCTCCCCTGTTCCGTCTACGTCGGCGCTATCGAGGAGAATTTCCTTCACGTTCTGCCCGGCACGAAGGCTCTGCAGGTGGGCACTGCTGGCTGCAATCTGCATTGCAAGTTCTGCAATACCTGGCAGATCTCTCAGACGCGCCCCGAACAGGCTCCCTTCGAGAGCCTGTCACCGGAACAACTCGTGGAGAGGGCAATCAAGGAAGGCTGCAAGTCTATTTGCTTCACGTATAACGATCCGGTCGTTTGCTTCGAGTATGTGGTCGATACCGCGCGGGTGGCGCACACTCGGGGGATCAAGGCCATTTGCCACACAGCCGGCTACATTAACGACGAACCCCTGAAAGAGCTGTGTAGCGTGATGGACAGCATTGCCGTGGACCTGAAAAGCGTGTCGCGCGAGGTCTACACACAGCTTTGCGGTGTGAATGCAGACCGCGTTTTTGCGGCGGCCTATCTCGTGAAGAAGAGCCCGGCCGCATTGGAGATTGTGTCCCCCATGCTTCCGGGCTATAATGACTCCGTTCAGTTTGGGCGTGTGATGGGTGGGTGGATTGCCAAGAACCTCGGGGTTGACGTTCCGTGGCAGCTCTACCGGTTCTACCCAGCCTATCAGATGGAACAAGTGCCCGTTACGAATATCACGGCAATGCAGGAAGTGTGCAAAGCAGCCCAGGATATAGGGCTGCAGCATGTCTACCTGTGTAACTTGGCCCGTCCTGGAGATACGTCTGTGCATTGCGGCAAGTGCAATGCCAAAGTTGTGGATCGGCAGGGAGATCGATGCTCCATCGTCGGCCTGACCAATGGAAAATGCGGCAAGTGCGGGTACGAGTTCACAGGCGTGTGGGAGTGAGAAAATATGCGAATAGGCGAATAGGCGAATAGGCGAATAGGCGAATTGGCGAATAGGCGAATAGGCGAATTGGCGAATAGGCGAATAGGCGAATTGGCGAATTGGCGAATAGGCGAATATGCGAATATGCGAATTGGCGAATTAGCGAATGTTGGAGCGAAGCGGAAACCCCGAGGCCTCGGGGCGGGGAGGGAATAGTTGTGGAAGAACATGAAGTTGAAGAATGTTCACGTCGGGATTTTGTTCGTTCAGCGGTTGGCATAGGTGGACTTGCGATGTGCGCGGGGTGCTCCGCCTTTGCGAGTACCCCGATCTACCGGGGGAGGGACTACCCGGTTAAGGTCATCACGGACCTTCCGCGGAAAAAGGAGACGACGCCGGTTGTCGCCAAATACTGGCGTCAGACTGGGGCCACCGTGCAGTGTGTTCTTTGCCCCAAGTACTGCCAGATTCGTGAAGGCGCAATGGGGCCGTGCCGCATTCGCGTCAACAAGGGAGGAAAGCTGTACACAACCATTCACTCCACTCCGTGCATTGTTGCCACAAACTCGATTGAGCAAGGCCCCATCTATCACGTCACCCCGGGTGCGCGATACCTGGCTATCGGCACGGCTGGCTGTAACCTGCGCTGCAAGTACTGCCAGAACTGGCAGTACAGCCAGACAACCGCCGAAGACACGGCAAACTACGATATGCCGCCATCCAGAGTGGTGGAGACCGCGAAGAAACTGAACTGCCGGGGATTGCTTTTTGCCTATACCGAAGGAGTCCTCAGCATGGAGTACACGATTGACTGTGCCAAGGCGGCAAAACATGCCGGCATGAAAAACACCATTATCACCGCTGCCTACGTTGACGAGGAGCCGTTGAATGACCTGCTCCCGTACTTGGATGCCATGCGAATCGATCTGAAAGGCTTCACCGACAAGTTCTACCGAGACGTGACCGCATCGACCCTTCAGCCGGTGCTTGATGCAATCAAGGCAGTGAAGAAGTCAGAGACGTGGCTCGAAGTTGTCAACATGGTTGTTCCCGGCTTCAACGATGATCCGGTGGTTTTCAAGAAAATGGCGGAGTGGCTGCTGCAGAACGTGGGCCCTTTCACTCCCCTCCACGTTTCCCGCTTCTACCCAGCCTACAAACTGCGCAACCTTCCCAGCGCGCCGGTCTCCACTGTTGAGCGGCTGAGGAAGATTGCCCGCGATGTTGGGATGCGCTACGTCTATCTCGGTAATTGCCCGGGAAACGAAGCGCAGAATACCTACTGCTACAAGTGCGGACAGATGCTGATCCACCGCATCGGCTACGTGGCCGTCGACAAGATCGAGTTGAAGAACGGGCGGTGCCGCTTCTGCAGCGCCACAATCCCGGGTGTCTGGGCGTAAGAACTCGTCCAACATTAAACCCGCGCCTATTCCGGGACGCCGGTGCGGAATTTCTGGCAAACAGATCGAGAAACCGCGGAGTTGTTGTTGGACGAGTTCTAAGTTGGCGACCGATGGCCGTCGCGCAGTAAGGCTGTAAAAAACGCGTGGACGGGAGTGCGAACCCAATGTTGACTGGAGGACGGTTGCGGCATGAGCCACGGAGAGCATGAATGGACGCAGATGGTTACCGGCCGCGAGACGTGTGCCGGGCAACGCAATGTCGTCATCAGCCCTTCAGGCTTCATCTCACGTCCTGCGTCACCCGCCTCCATCCACACGGCGTTCACGCCTCACGGCCCATCAGTCACCGATCACCTCTCATCTCTCTCCCGTCGCCGTTTCCTGCAACAGACGGCCGCCGCGGGTGGGGCATTGTTGCTGGGAGCGTCGAGAAGGGGAGAGTCTGCCGTCGAGACGCGACAGATCGGGCGCGTTGCGCGTTTCTTTGACCCGAGGTTTGGGGGAGACGACTTCGACCTTGCTCGTGCGCGCAAGGCCCTCGATACGTGCATGTCCTCGCTCTTCAAGGTGGGGAATCCGGCAGAAGCCTGGAGTGCGCTCTTCAGTCCGTCTGATGTCGTTGCCATCAAAGTCAACTGCCTCGGGGGCCCCAACCTCTCCACGCGGCCGGGGTTGGTTCAGGCCGTCATCGATTGTTTAGTCGCAGTGAATGTGAAACCCGGCAATATAATCGTCTTCGACCGGAAGAGCCGCGAACTGGCCGGAACAGGTTACACGGTGTCGCAGGCTGCGGGAAGTCCCATCGTTGCAGGGACTGACGAGCTGGGTGATTACGAGACAAACCTGACCAGGCAGGGGACGATTGCCTCCCGGTTGTCAAAGGTTGTCTCTTCGATCTGTACAGCCATTATTAACGTGCCGATATTGAAGGATCATAAGATTGTCGGCGTGTCCGCCGCGTTGAAGAACTATTTCGGGGTGATTGACAATCCCAACAAGTACCACGACAGCGCCGGTGACCCCCATGTGCCTCACTGCTTCACCATCCCCTCGATATTGGGAAAGGATCGGCTGACCGTGTGTGACGCCCTGACTGCCAGCTTCCACGGCGGGCCCGGGTACGATCCCAAAGGCGTGTGGCGTCCCTCCTGCATCCTGGTGGCGACTGACCCTGTGGCGCTGGATTACGTTGCCTGGTACATGGTCGAACACCAGCGTCAGCAGCAGGGACTAAAATCTCTCGCCCAGGAGAACCGGAAACCGGAATACATCTTTACATCGGCAAAGATGGGGCTGGGGATCAAGTACCCGACGGAGACCAAGGTTATTGATTTGCGGGCCTGACGCGGCGCGCCGCACTTCGGGATGCTCCGAGCGCCACATCCAGGCAATCAAAACGGGGCCGCGCAGCGCACGGCCCCGTCCTTCTTCATCGCCCACGGTCGCTCATGTTTCTCAATCTGATACTTGCGGCAGATCTGCCAGCGATCTGCAGAGTGCCTCATCCGGGTGCGCGTAGTCCACCATTTCCCCGGAAAGGTAGCTGTCATAAGCGGCGAGATCGAAGTGACCATGTCCACTGAAGTTGAAGGCGATGCACTTCTCCTCACCAGTCTCCTTGCATTTCATGGCTTCGTCGATGGCGGCCTTGATGGCGTGAGCCGTTTCCGGCGCAGGGATAATGCCCTCACTGCGAGCGAAGGTCATCGCCGCATCAAATACGGCGGTCTGCGCGAAGGCTACCGATTCGATCACGCCTTCGGACTGCAACTGGCTCACGAGCGGTGCCATTCCGTGGTAGCGCAGTCCTCCCGCGTGGATCCCGGCAGGCATGAACGTATGCCCCAACGTGAACATCTTGACCAGCGGCGTGAGTTTGGACGTGTCGCCGAAGTCATAGGCGTACTTCCCGCGGGTCAGGCTTGGGCAGGCGGTAGGTTCTACTGCAATCAGCCGGCAGTCTTTTCCTTTCAGCTTCTCAGGAATAAAGGGGAACACGAACCCCGCAAAGTTGCTGCCTCCTCCAGTGCATCCAATGAGAATATCCGGTGAATCTCCAGCGATCTCGAACTGCTTCTGCGCTTCCAGTCCAACGATCGTCTGATGTAGCAGAACATGATTCAGCACACTCCCGAGAGAGTACTTTGCAATCTCATCTTTGGCTGCCACCTCAACGGCCTCACTGATGGCAATTCCGAGGCTGCCCTTGCATTCCGGGTCTTGGGCGAGGATCTGCCTGCCGCATTCCGTCCGATCGGTCGGACTTGCGTAGACGTCGGCGCCCCAGGTGTGCATGAGGGTTCGACGATACGGCTTCTGGTGGTAACTCACCTTCACCATGTAGACTTCGCACTTGAGACCGAAGAGATTGCACGCAAATGCGAGAGCGCTTCCCCATTGTCCCGCTCCGGTCTCCGTGATGAGCTTTTCGATGCCCGCTTCCTTGTTATAGTAGGCTTGAGCCACTGCGGTGTTGGGCTTATGACTGCCTGCGGGGCTGACCGACTCATTCTTGAAGTAAATGCGCGCGGGCGTTCCCAGAGCTGCCTCGAGGCGATGAGCGCGCACCAGCGGGGAAGGCCTCCAGAGGGCGAGGATGCGTCGGATGTCGTCGGGGATCTCAACCCATTCGTCCGGGCACATTTCCTGGCCGATGAGAGCCATCGGGAAGATCGGCGCCAGATCGTCGGGACCAACGGGTTGCCCCGTCCCTGGATGAAGTGGTGGTGCGGGAGGGTTTGTTAGGTGTGGTGCGATATTGAACCACTTCTGGGGCATTTCCTTCTCTGAAAGAAAAATCTTGGTGTCCGTCTCTGCCATGAACTCAACCTCCGTTTAGTTGAAAGATGTCGGATCAAGTTCCGACCTGCAAGCGTCCAATCAGCCCCGACATAATACCGCATTTTATGGGCAAACGCCAGAGGGATGGAAATGGATTTTGCAGTGCGATCAACGGATCCCGGGAGACGTGACGGCGGCAAGCAGGCGGTAGTCAACGGCGCTATTACCGTAAATCTTATTGGCACCCGACTGCGAATGGACGGCTGAAACCGCGCCCTTCCACACGCGTTTCTCGTGGGGCGGGTCTCTGCTACGAGGGAGTCCTACGATTCGTTCAACATTGCATCAATGAAGCGGACATCAATCCGGGTCTGATCCACGACGCTTTCGGGCGGCAGACTGCCGTACTCGCTGTGGAAGCTGATCGGCCCGTCGAAGTGGTTGCGATTGATAAGCTGACACAGGGCCTTCCATTCGACATAACCCAGTCCCATCGGTACGACGCGAATGCTCCATCCTCCGTTGGGGGATGGTTGCCGGATGAGATCCTTGAGAGCGAAGGCTGAAAGGTACTCACCGTCGATGCTGACGGCCATTGCGAGGGGCTCGCCGACGATGGTGAGGTGTCCTGTATCGGCGAAGATGCCGACATGCTGTGGGTCAAACCCTTGAACGAGGTTACGCGCTGCACAGGAGTTCAGCCCCATCGACGAACCTGAATGATTGTGGACGATCACTTTGACGCCGTGTTTCTCGCACAATCTGCAGAGTCCCTCCAGGTCTCGGCGACAACGTTCGAGCGTCGCCCAGTAACCGTCGTCTGCCATGTGCCAGTATCCAAGTTTGATGAGTCCGACTCCCGCGTCGGCACACGCACCGAGAAGCGTATCCGCATAGTCAATTTCGGCATTGGTGAAATCGCCGGGGGTGGTGACGAGAGGTATGGACAACCCGGCCGCCTCCAGTGTCTTTGCCGCCATGGGAAGCGCCGTGGAGGCGTTCTCGGGGTTGACGGGATGCCCCGGGCGAACGCACAAGTCCGCGCCGGCAACTCCTGCCGACTGAAGCGCGTCGGCAAGTTGATGGATGTCGTAGCTCTCCAAGTGTTTCGTAAACATGATCTCTTGCACGGCAATTCCTCCTGAACCCACACGGAGTTGAGTTCCGTGTACAAGGAGCAGTCATTGTAGCCGATGGAGGTGAATCCTGTAAATCGACTCCATTGGTCCTCGACCGGTTGATTCCGGCTTGGACCCGTGATATGATGCTGCTGTCGTCAAATCTGCCGCACGTCGGAGGGGCAAAACAATGGACGAACACCGATTCTATTACGGGGCTGAAGTTCTGCGTGTTGTGGACGGGGATACCATCGATGTTAGAGTGGATCTCGGCTTTCGGATTTACAGAGAGATGCGCGTTCGCCTGTACGGACTTGATACTCCGGAAACCTTTGGTGTTAAGAAGGACTCCGCGGAATATGCCTCAGGGAAGAAGGCAGCGGAATATCTCAGCGAACGGCTGAAAGGTAAAGAGATCATTCTGCGTACGCACAAAGACCTCACGGAGAAGTACGGTCGCTACCTCGCGACGGTCTATGCGGAGGGACGGGACGTCAATCAGGAACTGATTGAGAAGGGCTATGCCAGGCCGCTTTAGGGCAATAGTGTTGCGTTATTGATTGCGAAGTCAGCACACATGCCCGGTTTGGAGGCAAAAAGT